>Ga0209636_10003647_pt1 | contig 15701 bp, 13 predicted proteins | sample DeeMarSWOR152_54_FD_187464 | JGI IMG/M metagenome (GOLD analysis project Ga0209636, IMG submission 187464) | Marine sediment microbial communities from White Oak River estuary, North Carolina - WOR-1-52-54 (SPAdes) (version 2) | ecosystem: Environmental > Aquatic > Marine > Intertidal zone >...
GACCCATATTTATTGATATGCTCAATCACCTCATCTATCCCGCTAACCACCTTGATTGATAGAATCAAGTCCAGGTATTCCGTCTCCCAATCTTTTTCCGTTGCAGCACTTACGCTAATTTCAGCCCGTGTCTTTTCACAGCCGCGAAGCTCTACTTCCTTTTCCTCCAGAGCCGCTTTAACCTTTGGCAGAAATGAACTTGCGATTCTTTCATCCACCAGCAGCGTCTCCGCAGCATTACATACCGCAACATACTGGCATTTCGAGTCCACAACAATACTTACCGCCATTTCCAAATCGGCTTGCGCCTCAACATAAACGTGGCAAATCCCCTCAGCGTGACCAAGAACGGGTATGTTTGTATTATCCATTATGTAGCGGACGAACTCGTTCGAGCCACGGGGGATAAGCAAATCGATAAGCTCATCCTGCGCCAGCATTTCCGTAACTTCAGCACGAGTTTCTATCAATCCAAGCCAACCTCTGGGGATACCAGCCTTTTCAGAGGCTTGCATGATTACATCCGCCAATATTTTATTTGTATGCTGTGCCTCGCTGCCGCCTTTCAGCAGCACAGCATTGCCGCTTTTCAAGCAAAGCGTCGATATTTGCACCAGTGCATCCGGCCGGGACTCAAAAACAACACCGATAACACCTATCGGACAGCTTACCTTGTAAAGCTCAAGCCCTTCATCTAACTGTGTAGCAGCCAAAGTCTTACCGACAGGGTCATCGAGTTTGATTAGAGCATCGATACCCGCAATAGCCTCAGCAATTTTAATTTCATTAAATTTAAGACGTTTCAATAGGGGGGTTGACAGATTGTTCTTTTCAGCAGAGGCCAGGTCTTCCTTATTGGCTGAGACTATTTCAGCACTTTTCCGTTTCAGAGCTGTGGCAATCTCAGCTAATGCCTTATTTTTTACATCAGTTTCAACCGCCGCCAGTTGAACTGATGCAGCCTTTGCCTTTTTTGCCAATTCTTCGATACTCATTTCGGATATTTCTCCTTATCTTCTCGTATATTCTGCTAAACCAGTATCTTACAAATTTCATTCGATTTAGCCAGTATTAAAATCCCCCCAATTATAAACTTGTATCTTTACAATCCCGGTATTGTTTCTTGATACTTACCCCCGCACCAGTGGGTGGACAGACCCCTGCTACGTTTATGAATACGATAAGCGGCGTTACGGTCTTTATGGCCGCCACGCACATTTTTCATTAGTTAGTGGGGGTTGCAGGTACTTCCGGTTGCCTATCATCCGGTTTGGGTCACTTGTCGGTTTGCTTTTTGGAGCCATTTTCGGTTTATGGTGACACCCCAGCCGGGTCCTTCGGGCATAGTGACCATACCATTGCGGACTTTTAACTGAGGCTGATAGATGTCATATTGCCAGGGCCAAGGTTCGATGGCAAACTCGACATAAGGGCCGGCGTTTGGGATTACAGCAAGCATATGCAGGGTGAAGACGGTAACCATTGCGAGGTTCGCCGAGTGAGGGACACAGAGTTTGTTAGCGTCGGCGGCCATAGCGGCAACGCGTAGCGCTCTGGTTAGTCCGCCGACATAAAGGATGTCCGGCTGGACAATATCGACGGCGTTCATACTAATCATCCTGCGCCACTGTGCGAGGTCGTTGTCCTGCTCACCACCTGCGACGTCAATCTTTTCAAGGGCGGCTGTTACCTCGGCGGTCCATTCAAGCTCCCAATACGGACAGGGTTCTTCGAAGTGAACGACGTGGTTGTCTTCGAGCATTTTTCCAACTTCGATTGCCTTTCGGGGACTGTAGCAGCTATTTGCATCGACCAAGAGGGAAATGTCGTCACCAACGACCTTTCGAACGGTGGGCACGAGTGCTTCGGTTCTTCCGGGCCACTGGTCCTGGTCGTGGCCGTTTACTTTTCCGATTCGGATTTTAAAAGCCTTGTAGCCGTTGGTGCCTCTTAGTTTGACAAGACGTTCGGCTTCGTCTTTTGGCGTGATGTCTCTTCGCATGCTTGAGCCGTATGCGAATATGGCCCTTGGTACACCGCCTAGCAGCTCGCAGACGCTTTTATTTTCTCTTTTTGCAAGCAGGTCCCAGACGGCCGTGTCGAGGCCTGAGAGTGCGCGGCAGACGTAGGACCAGGGGAATTTGTAATTTGTCTCGATGCACTTATCAACAAGGTTGTCGATGTCTGCGGGGTCAGAGCCGAGGGCGAGTGGGGCGATTTTTCGGTGGAAGACGGTTGCGGCGATGTCGGCGTCGTAGGTTGAGATTTGGCCGTAGCCCTCGGAGCCATCGTCGGCGGTAAGACGAACGACGCTGACTTCTCCGAGGGTGAAGGTTTCGAGGCTCTTGATTTTCAGGCCTGTCTGTGTCGGAGCTTGTTGGCCGCTTTTTAGTTTCCGGAGGATGCCCCTTTGAGTTTTTTCAGCACCGAAGGTTTTGGCTGTGCTGGTCAGCCGGCCTGAGGTTACTGCCAGTGCGGCAACGGCTTTTAGGAAATCACGACGAGTGCTGTTCATTTTTGTTCTCCTGTTTTGTGCTGTTGTTGTTCGGATACTGAGTATAGTCTTGTGCGGGGTATAAATCAAATTTTCGCCCAATTTTTGTTAGTAAGGGCCTGTCGCGGCACATTTAATTGCTTTTATGTTGACAAAATTAGCTTCTTTGCTTATTTATGAATTATATTAAGCGGGTGTAGCTTAGTGGTAAAGCACCAGCCTTCCAAGCTGGTCAGGTGGGTTCGATTCCCATCACCCGCTTTTATCATACAACCCCATCTTTAACCACCGCTGCAGGAGGGTAGTTGTTACAAAGCGTGTGATTGATGATTTTGGCCACAGGTTGTCGTTTCATTGCTCAAAAATGCAGTAAATTATACCTCGAAAGTTTCCCAAAAATCTTTGGGGGCAGTTATGCAGTAGGCCTAAGCTGGTTATTCTTTTCTGCACTCGGCCAGTTGCAGATTTAACACTTCGCTTAAAAAAACAGCCAGACGGTGAGAAAAAATATTTGGCAGGGAGAACAGGTATTTATTTCCGTAAGCACTTTTCTCTGCGATAATTAGCCCTTTTTCAGCGAACGTCCTATAATAAAATTTTCCTAAAATTTCAAAAAAATCGTTTTTCTGCGTTGACTTGGTGGGAAGAAGTGGTATAGTTTCCCAAGTTGAATATATTGAGTGGAATAGATACCATGCTCTTATTAACAGGCGAATATCGGCACGTAATCGACAGCAAAAGCAGAGTTCTCATCTCAAATAAGCTAAGAAATCAAATCGACGCTGATGAACATGGAAGCAATTTCTATCTCGTTCTTGGTGCAAACGGCATACTCTGTTTATATCCTGAAAAATACTTCGAGCAAATAGTGCGTGCGGTCGCACCGGCAGCCACTGCACCGGATGAGACAGTGGCATTTGAGCGAATAAGCTTTGCCTTGGCCGGCAAAGTGGAACTCGATGCACAAGGACGCTTGCTTCTGAATGAAAATTTGCGAAAAAGAGCAGGCCTGAAAGACCGCATCACCCTCGTGGGCGTCAGAGACCATATCGAACTGTGGAACAGCGAAACATGGGAACAATATCTTGCAGACCATATGGCTCAATACCAGAGGCAAATGTCGCAGGCACGACAGGCCGTCTTACAAAAACATAACGAAGAATTTTAATTTTAGTGGAGGCAAAATGATTGAAGCCGATTTGAATCATTGTCGGATTGTTCAAAACAGTCTAACCGGCGAACGGTCAGTTGATGAACAAACCTTTGCCTCGCTGGCAATCCTTACAGAGCGGCTACAGCACCTGAAAAAACTCGGAGAAACCTTCGCCAACATCGAATTTTCACCTGCTGTCAAAAAACTCAAAAGTCAGAACAAAGCCGTAGCTGTAGGATAAAATTATCACACAACAGATAACGTATAGCAGATAGAAAAACCCACATTGGGTTTGTTGATTTAGAAGTGAATAGTTCGGCAGAAGAACATATACCGGTTCTTGCAGAAACATTAGCCGAACAGATAAACTTGCCTACGGATGGGGTGATGGTCGATGCGACCATTGGACAAGGAGGTCATAGTTTCCTGTTCGGCCAGGCTTTGGGCCCTGAGGGAGTTATCATTGGCCTGGATGTCGATAAAGATTCTATCCAAAGGGCCCAGTTGAAATTAAAGGACCTTGCGTGCAAGGTCCTTTTAATATGCGCAAATTTTTCCCAAATCAGCGAGCAACTCCAAGAATTAGGTATAGACAAGGTCGATTTTATACTGGCAGATTTGGGCCTTTGCACGGCACACATAGCCGATGCCAAAAGGGGGCTAAGCTTCCTTTACGATATGCCTCTTGATATGAGAATTGACCAAAGATTAAAGACCACCGCTGCCGATATAGTTAATAAAGCAGACGAGAAAACATTAGCTGATTTGATATACAAATTCGGCCAGGACAGGGCTTCTCGACGGATTGCGCGTTTTATAGTTCGCCAGCGACAGAATAGACCTATAACAACAACAGCTCAACTTGCAGGAATAGTCTGCAAGGCGTTAGGCCAGCCAGGTAAAAGGCGAAAGACAAAAATTCACCCGGCAACTCGGACTTTTCAGGCCCTTAGAATTGCGGTCAATCACGAGTTAGAGAATTTGGAGAAACTGCTTGCTTCAGCACCGAAGCTGCTAAGGGAAAATGGTCGCATAGCAGTCATCAGCTTTCACGGCCTCGAGGATAGACTGGTTAAGGATGATTTTAAGCGAAATGAAAAAAACGGCATTTACAGGCTCATTACAAAAAAGCCGATTGTGCCCACGCCGGAGGAAATCGCAAGAAATCGGCGAGCAAGGAGTGCCAAGTTAAGGATTGCCCAAAAAAAATAAGATAACAAAGAAAATGGAGTTTCACTTATGACATCTGATGCAAAAATTGGATTATTGTTAGGCTTGCTCTTTATATTCTTAATTGCCTTTATAATCAACGGTCTGCCGAGATTTCACGGCGACAGAAACAGCAATGAGCTGACTAACAATATGGTTGGTTTACAGAACAAACCAGCGGGTATCGGCACCAAGGAGCGTAAAGTCAGCCGAGAGATTCTCAATCCGACAACGCCACGACAGGGGCAATCACAAAGACTTCAAACACACGTTAAAAACCAGCAGGATATTCGCTTCAAGATGCAGTTGCCGGGAAGCACTTCAGCAGAAAAAGAACCCGAGAAAACTGTTGAAACCAGCCGAACGTCTGCTCCGGCGATACAAGCACCGACCGTCACTGAGAAAAACCAGCCTGTAAAAACTGAATCCGTCAAACCAGTTGTGCCAAAAGTTTATACTGTCTGTGAGGGCGACAGTCTGACTGTTATAGCCAAAAAGGTTTATGGCTCCGAGCAAGGCGGCAATCCGGCAAACATCACCCGGATATTTCAGGCCAACCGCAAATTATTGGATTCGCCTGATGAAATTTATGTGGGGCAGAAACTCACGATACCATCGCTGTCAGCATCTTCTCCGGATAAAAGTGAAGCTGACAGTGTGCTATCCGGCTCGATGCTGGAGAAGGTCGAATCCATCGGCAAAAGACATCTTTTAACGGATGTCTTCAAAACAAAACAAGGCAAGCAATACGTCGTCCGGGAAGGCGATAATCTGTCTAAAATTGCTGCCGAACAGCTTGGGAACGCCGGTCGTTACAGCGAAATAGCCAAACTAAATGCTGATATTTTAGACGACGAAGACACTCTTTTTGTTGGCATGCGTTTGAAAATACCGGCTCGATAAAATTTCTTCACTGATTATCGTTTATTGATTTTTGAAATACTCCCAAATCACTGATTATCAGAATCGCTATATGTGCTCACGACTTTGTATTATTTTTGCGGTTTTTTACTTCACGGCCGTCTTAATTTTAACGGTTCACCTGCGTAGCGCCGACAATCGTATTTTCTATAAGCTTTGTGCAACCTATACGAAACAAAACCGGATAAAACAGCAGCTATGGCAGAAACAACTGCGGCTGGAAAATTTAATAAATCCCGCCGTTGTCTCACAGCGTCTTGGGCAATAGTAAGTAGCAACCAAAATACTTATAACTTCTAATTAACGACTAAGTTTTGAAAAACATCCGCATTATCATTTTCTTCTTTGCCCTTTTGGTAGCGGCGTTTCTGGCGCTCGTGGTGCGGTGTGTATATCTGCAGCTTCAAAAAAACGACTATTATGTCGACATTTGCACTAAACAGCAACAGGCTCAGGTAATCAAAAAGCCGCAGCGCGGTGCAATTCTTGATTCTCGTGGCAGAGTCCTTGCCGCAAGCAATAAAATCCAAACCATCTTTGCAGAACCGCGAGTCATAAAAGATGCCAAAAGCACGTCCAACAAACTTGCTCCCATCCTCAATATGCCCGCACACGAAATCTGCAAAATTATCACGGAAAGCAAAAATCCCGGCTTTGCGAAAATCAGGCCCGATGCCGCCACAAAAGAATGTGACACCGCTGTTAAAATATACGGTATTGGTGTTCAATCTGATTGGAGAAGACATTATCCGACAGGCTCATTGGCCGCTCATGTCATAGGCTTTACAAGTATAGATAATCGGGGCTTAGAGGGTATTGAGCTGCGATATGACAAAGAACTCGCCGGCTCAGTGGGCCAAAACATTTTCCTTGCCGATGCATTTCGTCGGCCGATTCGACTAAAACAGCAAAATAATATTTTAAGCGACGGCGCAGGAATCATTTTGACCCTCGATGCCGCTATCCAGCAGTTCGCACGAGCCGAACTCAAGCAGCAATACGAAAGCTATGAGGCCGAAGCCGCTGTAGCGATTGTAGCCGAGCCTAAAACCGGCGCAATACTCGCTATGGTTTCGCTGCCTGATTTCGACCCCAACGACTTCCGTTCGGCAAATACCGATAGTTTTAGAAATCGGGCAATAACCGACCAATTCGAGCCGGGCAGCATCTTAAAACCCATCGTTGCCGCAGTCGCAGTTGACACCGGCATTGTAGGCCGGGACGAGAAAATATTCTGCGAAAATGGAAATTACCACGGCAAAGGCTTCGGGCAAATCGGTGAATATGGCAATCACAGATTTGCAGATTTGACAGTGAGCGAGATTCTCGTCCATTCGAGCAACATAGGAATGGCCAAAATCGGACAAAAACTCGGCAAGGATAAACTTTATAACGGTCTGAAACTTTTCGGCTTCGGAGACAAAACGGGAATCGATTTGCCCGGTGAGGCGGAGGGATACCTTTCACCGCCGCAAAAGTGGACGGGATATAGCGTAACCCGCATACCTTTTGGGCAGGAGATTTCCATAACGGCGATTCAACTCGTTCGGGCCTTCTGCATACTTGCCAACGGCGGACGACAGGTCAGCCCCTATCTGGTCAGAGCAATGGTTGATAACAAAGGTCAGCTAATCAAACTCAAACAACCATCGCCGCCTGTTGGTTTTGTTGTTAAGCCCGAGGTCGCCAACTGGATCGTTACCGATGCCCTTGCCGGCGTAGTCAATGAGGGAACGGGAAAGAAAGCCAAATTGGAAAAATGGCAGGTATTCGGCAAAACCGGAACCGCCCAATTAGCCAAAAGAAACGAAAGGGGCTACTCCGACCGCGATTATATTGCTTCGTTTATCGCAGGAGCACCGGCGGAAGACCCGAAAGCAATCGTTTTAGTATCAATCTGCAAACCGAACATCGGGCTCGGCAAGGGTTATACCGGCGGAACCATAGCCGCTCCGGTAGCCGCTAAAATACTTGAAAAAACCCTCAACTATCTCGAAAAGCATCAGCATTAACGGCAACCAAAGACCTTCTTATTCCAGCTCTAATCCAAGGGCCTCAGGGTTTATTAGAAGTTTTATATCATCATCTGTTTGCGGTTCTTCATCCGGCCCCGGACTGAATATCTCCTTTTTCTCAACATCGATGGTATACTCATTACTGTAGGCACGCGCCTTTAAACTTATTTCTCTGCCCAATCTTTTGTTTAGCACGATTTGAAATAAATCATCCTGTACTATCAGCTTTGTTTTTATCTCCAATACTTTTTCCATCGCTGGGGTAAAGAGTCGAACGAGTATTGAGCCGATAGGGTTGTAAGCTGTATAAATCCAAGGCACTTTGCCTTCTGAATCAATTGAAACAACTATCCAATCAGGATAAATTGAAGGCCATACCGAGAGTTCCGATTTTTTAGGTTCTTGGGACTGCTCTATAACATTAATCCAGTTATCGCAATAATTCTTGTAAAGCCGAAGCATAGAGTTTCGTTTCAGGAAAGGAGTCTTGGGCAATGAGTAGTCTTTGCTGATCTTTGTATCCAGTGTTTTTTTGAACATAAGATATTCAGATATAACTGAATTTCGCAGGGAGACTTGCTCTTTTGTCAAAAGTGTAAAGTGCTCTGCCAAAAGTTCGAGTGCTTCGTTAGAAGTTCGTGGATTGTTTACGATAAAATTCGCTGTCCTGATATCCATATTCAAACCTGCATAACATACTAATTTTGTGACTGTAGAACGAGCATTTACACTAAGTTTTCTAAATATTGAATCTAATTTGATTAATTCAGTAACAGCATCCTGAATGCTACCGTTTTCAGTTTGCAAATATATATAATCCTGATAAAGAAAAGCTAAGAGTTTAATGTTACGCAAAAATCCAATGTTAGCCTCCAAGTCCGGTTCTGTCAGGTCAGCGATTTCCGGGAATGTGTTGAGTTCTTCAATAATGTCTCTTCCCTTTTTAGCGTTTTCCCACGCCTGATATATTCCCTTCGCATTTTCTTTGATTGCCTCCACGATTCCGAAGTAATCGTTCTCTTTGATAATATTGTTAACTTGATAAACCAAATTAACGTCTTGTGCCGATAGTCCTATCAAAAGCGCATCCGGAGGGTGCTTCTCTCCCTTTTCTGAAATGCTCATTAGAAGTTCGTAGCTGAGAGCACATTCGGGCGAGGCAGAGCCAAGGTCTGCGATTGTGTAATCCTCCGGTATCGGGTCGGCATCAAAACTCCATAGAATAAAAATCAGCGCCAAAATAATTGGAAGAAAAATAATTGGAAGAGTGATTCCAGCTATTGCAGGACCTTTGCCTTTCAACTGACCCGAACTTTTACTAATTTTCACCAAAGCGATAATGCCGAAGATTATTGCCGGCAGCGCCGTGAAAAAACATGCAAACGGGCTTAAAATAGCAAGCACAAGCGAGGTAATTGCTAGTCCGCTTGTTTTTACATCCGGCCTTGGAGCATAGGCGGTGCTTACCAAAACCCAACTGCAGGCCCGACACAGTTTGGCGTCATCAGGATTTTCTGTTCCGCATTTTTGGCAATACATTTAGACTCTCCTTTCGATTCGAGATTTAACAGATGTCAAACCTCCACGATGCGCTTGCAATAGTAAATTATCTGCCGGAATTTTCCAGAATATTTTCCGATATTTTCCCGCCAACGGTATTTAGTTTTACTCTGTTGTCAGGTCGGTCTCACCTATATACCCTGCATCGATACAGAACTGGATGATGTCACGGGCCAAAGGAGCAGCATCGGCCGAGCCGTGCTGGCCTCCCTCGACGATAACGGCAATTGCGATACTGCGGCCTGCGCCATCTTCAGCGAAACCTGCAAACCAGGCATTATCCGGGGCCTCCGTCGAGCCAGTCTTGCCATAAACCTTTACACCCTGCCCGCCAAGACCGCTGTGAGCAAATTCTCTGTATGCTGTTCCACCAGACTCGTTGACAACAGCGCTCATCCCATCCCGAACGACATCCAGCGTTTGTTGTGAGATGGCAAGGTTAATCCCGTAGCTCGCACCTGAGGCGCTCGCAGCTTGTGAATCGTTGTTTGATTCATAACCCTCGACATCCGTAAAAAGTTGAGGAGTTTTGTATAATCCTTCTCGCGCGATAGCAGCCATTGCATTTGCCACCTGCAAAGGCGTAACTCTAAGATTGCCCTGACCTATGCCGAAGTATCTTCTCTCACCAGCTTCAAGAGACGGTAACTGCTCAAAATCCGAAATTGTGTTCTTCGCAGGAACATTTGAGATTTGTCCTTGTGCCTGTCTTAAATCTCTGCCGTTTTCCGTCTCTGGAACAATAGTGTCAGAAAGCGGAATTTTATGACCATAGCCGAACTTGAACAGCCATTGCTGCAAAATCAGGGGCTCGATTCTATCGGCAAGCCGTGAGAAATAAATATTGCAACTACCTTTGACGGCATTGTGGGCGCTATTCCCACCCTGCCCTTGCGCCTCATCATCATGACATCTCCAAGGGTATTTATTGAACAACCAGCAGCTTGGCCAGCCTTTTGGCGCCTTCTTAGCCGGACAACTGATAATCTCATCAGCAGTGATTTTTCCGGCTTCAAGGCCTGCGATTAAAATCAGCGGTTTGATAACAGAACCCGGTGGGTACTGTTTATTTATTGACCGGTTTCTCAACGGCTCGTTAGGGTTACCCAAAACAGCATCGTAATCCTGCCTGATATAGTTCAGGTCAAAAACGGGTATTGAAACCAGTGCCAGAATATCACCCGTTGCAACCTCAATCACAACCGCAGCCGTAGGTGCCTTGCAATTCGGGTTGTGCTCACAGTCAGTCAGATAGCTCTCTATTCTTTGCTGAAGCTCAATGTCCAACGTCAGCGAAATGTCTTTACCGAACTGGGCTTCGGTTTTACTTACCAGCTTACGGTCTATATCGTAAATAACCTCACCCCTTCTGCCACGAAGAATGGTCTCACAAACATATTCAGCCCCATCTTCCCGTCCGCAGACCTCGTCATCTAAGTAGCTTGACAATCTGTCGTCGGCGAAAACTTCTTTATCTTCCTGCTGTGCCGGGCCGACCCAGCCTATTGTTTGAGCAGCAACCGTCCCGTATGGGTAAAATCTCTGTGCCTTCGGCAGAATTCTAACACCCTGAATATCCAAAAACTCCAGTTGAGCTGTAAAAATATCATCATCAGTTCTTAATTCCAGTAAGGGCCAACTCTCATCCACATCAGCAATATCGACGTCGCTTACAAGCAGAAGGCGCTCATTTGCATCAGGATATTTCTTTTGAAAATCTGCAATTGCCACAGGCCCCGGAACGCTGGTTATTCTGTTATCATATTCTTCAAGTATCTCCGGATTAGGGGAATTTCGTGCCCACGCAAGAAAAGTGCGTAAATTCCATGTTTTATCATTTATAGTTTTAATTCTGTTCTCGATGTCCTTATACGTTGGGCCAAAATATACACACTTATCGATGGTCCGCTGCAAATCCTCAAGCCTAACTTCTATTTCTTGCTGCACGTTGTATTGTGCAACGTCTGCTTTCTGCTGCATATTAGCCCTTAAAAGCTCGGCTTTTCGGACACGTTCGTCCATAAAACGGCTAAGGCTGTAATCTATATGCAGTTGAAATTGGGGCTCATCAACGGCTAATATCCTGCCGGTTCTATCGAGTATTTTGCCTCTTACGGTCTTAAGCTGACGGGATAAACCTCTCTGTAGCTTCAGCCTTGCAATTTCATCCTGAAGTGAAGAGTCGGTCAGCAACTGCATTTGTGCCAGCCGCAGCAGGCAAACAAGCAGAAAAAGAGCAATCAGAATTATAAAAATTTTGACCCGCTTATCATACATATCTTCTTACGCCTGCCGCCGCCCGAAACGATGTGTTTTTATACGCATCCACCACGCCGATGGCAAAAACAAAAATGGACCAGCTAAGCTCGAGTATAAGCATGTCCCAAAAAGAACGGCATATACATTGGAAGCGGTCGGCTCTCCTTTTAGAAATGTTAAAAAATAGGCCAGAACACCGGCCAAAAAACCAGTGATAAATATCGCAACGGATTTATAAAGAAACTTTTTAATAGTGATAACACGATGCAAATATGCCAGTAATGTGCCGAAAATACCAAAGCTGAGCATTTGCGGGCCTATCGCAGGACCGATAATATCTGCCGCAAAACCTATCGTAAAAGACGTAATGATTGCTTCGGTGGTATCACTGTAAATGGAAAAGAACACCAACAGTATTAACAGTAAATCGGGTTTGATATTCAAACGTGTAACAGCAAATATATCAACCAGACTGGCTTGCAGCACCGTAACGATAAGAACAAAAACTGCAAACCTTGACCATCGCATTTATATCCTCAGATTTCATTTTGCAGGCTCTCAAGCGTCAATAAAGCAATTTGAGCCTTGCAATGTAACGCAAAACATCAGCGCCCGGTTATTCTTTTGGATTCATTATTATTACGGCTACATCAGTCAGTTTTGATATATCACAGACAGGTTTGACCGTTATATCCCATAGTATGGGGTTTGCGTCGTCCCGCTTGCATTCTTCCACTGTTCCTATAATCACAGGAGCATCCAGAAATCCTGGCTTTTTACGTGCGAAAATTTCCTGACCGATTTCAATTTTGTGCTTTATCGAAAGAAGTGGAACCTTCACTGAATCCTTGCCGTCGCCCTGTATTACCGTTTCTAATTTTCCGAGCTTGACTGCTATTTTTGACGACGGGTCGGTAATCAACCTCACCTTGGCTGTTCGAGGCGATACCTCGGATATGGTTCCGATGATACTATTGTCACCCAGGACAAACTGGCCCTCGCCCAGGCCGTCCATTTCACCGCGATTGATTATAAGCTCGTTGTGACCATCAGTCGAGGCCGTGATTATATCAGCAGTCATTAACTTTGCGCCCTCCAGGGCATATAATCTGTCGCGCAGCTTAGATAACTTTTCAATCTTCCTATGCTTTTGGAGCAGCTCTTCGGTAACATTGGCAAGGTAGTTTTGAAGCTGGTTGTGCTCTCTTCGGCTGACGACGTCTGTAAGCACTCGCTCAGTCCGGGCCGACAGCGAAATGTTTCTGCCAATCCTCAAAGGCCAGCGAAAGATGTGAACAAAAGCAAGTTGAAATTTATTGGTCAGACCCTGTGGCGCAAGGAGAAAAATAAATCCTATTAAGATAAACCAAACAAACACCATTCGGCTTGAGACTCTGGCTTGCTTCCTTGTCATATTCATCACTCGTATCCCGTTCCTGATGAGATACGATGATACCCCATTGTCAATCCATCATGCTATGGGGCACTACTCTACGAATTATTCAGGGTTACTGCTACTCCCATCCATATTCACTCTGGTCCATTGTGTCTTTCCACAATTCCAGATTCTGAAGGTAAACGCTGGTGCCGCGAGCTACACAGCTCAACGGGTCCTGCACCCTTTCGACCTTTAAGCCTGTTGCATTTGCCAGCACGGTATCCATTCCTCGAAGAAGCGAGCCACCGCCGCACATATATAAGCCATTGTCTATCAAATCAGCAGCTAACTCCGGCTCGGCCTTCTCAAGCGTTGCCGTAACGGTATCTATGATTGCAGCGATGGGCTCACGGAGAGCTTCGCGAATTTCCTCACTTGTTATAACAATCTTCCTCGGCAGACCCGATATGGTGTCCCTGCCAGCCACCTCCATCGTCAATTCCTCCTTCAACGGAGCAGCTGAGCCTATCTGTATCTTAACTTTCTCAGCCCTCGGCTCGCCGATGAGCAGGTTATAAGTCCTTTTGAGATGATTAATCACCGCCTCATCCATATCGTCTCCGCCGACACGGATTGATTGACAGGTAGCGATATCGGCGAGGCTCATTATGGCCACTTCCGTCGTTCCGCCGCCTATATCAATAATCATTGAAGCAGTTGGCTCGGTGATTGGAAGGTCGGCCCCGATACCCGCTGCCATCGGCTCATCAACGAGGTAGACCTTGCGTGCACCTGCACGCTCGGCACTATCTATGACGGCCCTGCGCTCGACGGCTGTTATCCCGCTTGGCACAGCAATTACCACACGCGGTCTGACCAAACCGCCCCGGCCGTGAACCTTCCTGATAAAATATCCCAGCATCGCCTCGGTGATTTCAAAGTCGCTGATTACCCCGTCTTTTAGAGGTCTTATCGCAGTAATCGAGCCGGGCGTTTTGCCGAGCATTTCGTGCGCAACCAGACCCACTGCTTCGCCATTATTTAGAACGATATTGGTTCCTCTGCGGACGGCAACTACGGAAGGCTCATTGAGGACAATGCCTTTATCCCGGACACAAACCAAGGTAGTGCAAGTACCAAGGTCAATACCCATATCCATGCTGAACCAGCCTAAGATTGTGTCCAGTATCACTATAGATTCCCTTCTTTAACCTTAACTGACTATTGGTTATATACAGTAAACAGCACAATTGTCAATAGTCAATTGGCTACGGTATTTTTAATATTGTGCCATATTGGTTATAGCACGTATAGGCAACAAGTGCTGCGGTGGCCAGAACTACGCAAAACGCTAATGCCAGAATAACCGTATAAAGGTTACTGCGGGCTATCACCTTCCCGCCACGAACTTGTCCGTCAGGACTCATACGCCAACCTCAAATAATTATGAAGTGTCCGAATCCCAGGATATACGCAACAGCCCACGCATTCCTTATTTTAACATTTATGGACCTATTGCTATTCCTCAATGATGGATTCCCTTGGTTACTATTCTGTAATTTAGTGCAGAGAATTCTATCCCTGAAAGACGTCTACAAGTTAGTAGACACATTATCACCGACCTTTGGTTGCTGCTGAATAAGGTCCAACACTCCGACAGCCTCTTCGGCATCGACGTCTATGATGAGAATATCGCAAAGAAACTCATCGCCCCGAGTCACGTGGAATTTCATTCCTTCCTTGACGCCGTCTGCCGCGCCGATAGATATACTGGCCATAGAATTTTTCAAATCCACAGCGGTCACCAGGCCTCGCAACTCAATGTCTCTGACAGCAGGCATAGCCGGCTGAACCCTAATTTCTTTCGGCGTAACCGGCACAGGTGCAGCAGCAACTTTACCAAAGGGCCTCAAAAACTCGTCCAGTCTGCTCTGCAATTCCGTTTTCTCTTCCAGTAGTCTCCTCTTCTCCGCTTCGAGCGTGTCTATTATCGCCATCTTTTCAACAAGAGCTGTCGTGGTCTCATTGAGCTCCTTGCTTGTCTTGATTTGGTCGGTTTGAACTTTGTTCAGCTCATCGAGTGTATTTTTTAATAACTGCCCCTGTTTATCGTTAGTTTTCGTGAAATCCTCCACTATACTTGCCCAGCTGTTTACCTTCTGAAGCAGGCTCGCTTTTTCCCTCTCAGCGTTGCCAATGTCAGTTTGCAGTCGGCCAATCTCTTCTTTAAGCGAGGCAATCTCACTGCTTAGTTTAGCTTCTGTTTGCTTGTTTTGCTCAATCTTCTCATTTACCTGCTCGGTGAGACTTTTAACCTTTTTGCTCAGGCTGTCTCTATCGGCCTTAAGGTCGTCATATTTCTGCCGGTAATTATCGGCATTGGCAACGTACGTGACCACAATACCGCAGAGGAAAAACGTGGATAATGTTAATAAGACTATTAAGATTTTTGTAAGCGTGCTCAAGATTAGCTCCTTTCGCTAATTCGCCCTTCAAATTATGTATCAATGCTGCAAATTATATATCATTTACCTATGCTGGTTAAACTATTTATTTTACTATTCTTACCAAAAAAGGTCAAGTTATTTTTTGTGCTCCGGTAATGAAAATCTGAGTCTTTTCAAGCACATCAGTCCTCCATCGTGCACATAAAAACCGCTTTTGCTGCTGCAATACGAACAAATTTTGACTCATCCTTCAGAAGCACCGGCA
>Ga0209636_10003650_pt1 | contig 15694 bp, 18 predicted proteins | sample DeeMarSWOR152_54_FD_187464 | JGI IMG/M metagenome (GOLD analysis project Ga0209636, IMG submission 187464) | Marine sediment microbial communities from White Oak River estuary, North Carolina - WOR-1-52-54 (SPAdes) (version 2) | ecosystem: Environmental > Aquatic > Marine > Intertidal zone >...
TTTTTCATCGAGATGGACCGGAGGAGACCCTCGATGAACTCCTCAGCATTGGTGTTCCATCCGCAGAGGACGATATGGTTTTTCAATGTTATGGTTTCCAATCCCTTTCCCTCTCTGATTTTTTTTCGACAAAGCCGGAAGCCACCGTCGCAGTGATCAAGGAGAGCAGGAGCAATCCCGAAAGAACGACAATCACCGCAACGATTCGCCCTCCAGAGGTGGAGGGGGTGATGTCCCCGTAGCCCGTCGTTGTCATTGAAATCAATGCCCAATACAGGGCGTCCCCGAGGTTGGAGACTGTTTTGTTTACCCTGTGTTCCAAAAGATAGAGGAGGGTGGCTCCCCCTAAGAGGATGAGGAAGGTGATTCCGAGGATATAGAAGACTCTTTCCCGTCTCAGGACGAAGAAGAAGGCTCGGAGGGGTTGAAAAGACCCGGAAGGTTTGGCTTTCGTGAGCAACGCTGATTTTCCACCCAACATGGATACCATTCCGGATAGATAAACAAGATCAGCCTATTCTACCACAGAAAAATCTGATTCAAGAAAAATATTCCAGAGATCTTTTGGGGAAACCGTAGAAAAGATGGAAGGCCATAATGGAAGCATCTCCAAAAATTATTTTCGGTGAGCGGAATGGGTTTTGGACAACAGCCCCTTGAAATATCAGTTGATAATGAACCCTGCTCCAGTTGGTCTTCAGTGATTATCCCCTTCTCAAATAGCGATTCCCTCAATGCCTCAATCTCACGCATGTTATGAATGGCTATTTCCTAGATTGTCACGATTTTTCGCGGGTTGAGTGGTTTTGCCATACTAGCACCTTCCGCTAGGCTTCTGTCATCCTTACATTCACCGCCCTGGGGCCTTTAGGCCCTTTCTCCACATTGAACTCTACGCTGTTGCCCTCTTCCAAAGCGTCAAAATCTGTTCCCTCTAAAGCGGAGCGGTGGAAGAAGATTTCTCTTCCATCTTCTGCACTGATGAACCCGAATCCCCTTTCCCGGATAATTTTCTTTACCTTTCCCTTCATGTCTTGACCTCCTTTAGAAAAAGAATTGCACAGAGCCTTCTTTATTAAAATTCAAGCCTTATTTGCTTTCTTTGTCTTTCAGCTGCCTTTTTTCGGGCCAACTTTTCCATATTCACCATCTGAGCGGAAACCTCCATCATATAAGCAAGCTCGGAATAGAACCCAAATTTTACCATTTCCTCGACTATGCGGCGGTATTCATTAATCCTCCCTTTGTCGATTTCTCTACTATATTTTGATTGGGCCCATTTTTTCAATATAAACATCGGCGAAATCTGCATAGCAGCACACCAATCTGCTAAATGCCCTATATGAATACGTCTACCGCTCCTTTCCAACTTAGAATAATAAGAACGCGAAATTCCCATCATCTTTGCGAGCTTCTCTTGGGAGATGCCTCTTCTTTCCCGCGCTTTCCTAAGAATTTGCCCGAATTCTTGAGCAAGTTCGTCAGCAAATTGATCCGTTTTTCCTTTCTGTCTTTTCATCGTATACTCCTTCCCATAAAAAGGGCAGGTTTACCAACTCAGTATACGGAAGATAGAATCACTGCTTGGTTACTCCCCCCTACCTTGCCTGTGGACGTATCGGCGGCAAGAGAAAATTGAGGAAACGATGGTAATAATAGAAGGACCGAAAAGAAGAGAAAACCCTTGTGGTTAGGGTACCTCATAGGCCCATGGTATCAGAGCGAAACCCTGTTTACAAGAAAAAAGGCAGGGACATGATTGACCCTGTCAGAATAGCAAGCTTCTAAAGGTGTCGGGAGGCGGAATCGAACCACCGGCACCGGGATTTTCAGCCCTCAAGGGAATTTGCAAGTATCCAAACTTGTTGATACGATAGAATTAATTTCATGGCCCCTCGATCCCTAACCGTTCATATCATATTGAGCGGTCGCATGGGAAAATCTGTCGAAAATAGCCGAGTTGTAGTCTAAACAAGAGGGCGGACCCGCTGAAGAGAGGAGGTGATACCATCATGGCTCAGGAGAAACTTATGATCATGGGAAAAACGAACGAGGAGGTGGCTTTCGACCTTATCGCGTTTGCCGTACACCACCAAGGGGTCTTTTCAGAAAAGCCCAATTTCGGTGACTACAAGGAATTTCTTGAGGAATATAAGAGGGCATTAAGGGCGGTACGAAGCCCGGACACAAAGGGCACGGATGTTTAGGCAGTTAGCGGGACCGCGGTAACAAAAGGGGCCCTTTACCCTTCTCCCTCGGTTCTATTTGACAAAATGGCTCATGAGGTTATAAGATCCCTGCAAAATAGTTCTCCCAAGGAAGCCGAAGCCGCAACAATGAGGGAAAACAACGAGGAGGTGAGAGATGTCCGAGTACCTGAGCGCTGAAGAGCTGGAAGCGTTACGCCGTTGGCCCACGCCTGCCATATCCAATGCCATCGAGCTGTTCGATATTCGTCCTCGCAACGAAGGGTTCATGCTCCCGGAGATCGAGTGTGTCTTTCCCGAATTGGAGCCCATGATAGGCTACGCGGTCACCGCCGTCATAAGCGCCGATTCCCCGGAAGGCCGCCGGATCCCACCGCCTGATTGGTGGGAGGAAATCCTCAAGATCCCAGAGCCGAGGGTGGCGGTCATCCATGACATAGACGACTCCGTTATCGGTTCCTTCTGGGGGGAGGTGAACGCCAACATACACAAGGCCCTGGGGTGTGTCGGCACGGTTACCGATGGATCTGTGCGGGACCTGGATGAGGTAAGAGAAATAGGGTTCCATTTCTTCTCCAGTTGCGTAAGCGTTTCCCACGCCTATGTACATCTGGTGGAGGTGGGTATTCCGGTCAAGGTGGGTGGATTGACCGTGAGATCTGGGGACCTGGTCATGGGCGACAAGCACGGCGTTATCTCCATTCCCCTGGAGATAGCGCGGGACATACCAAAAGCCGCTCAGCTCGTCGAGGATTGGGAGCGCCCGGTAATCAATTTCTGCAAGTCCAAAGAGTTCACCGTGGAGGGGCTGAAAGAGCGTTACCTATCGCCCCGCCCCACCTGGCCTCCTCGAACATAGAGGCCTGTTCACGACCAGATCCCTTCGATACCCTGAGGGGAGAAGGGCGGGTATTAACCCCGCGTCAGCAAACCAACGGATAGAGAATAAAGCTTATTCCCCTTTGTGAAAGGAGCAGGAAGATGGAGGCTGGAAAAATAACGATGGATGATACGTCTCATCTCATTCTTCACCGGACGCCGAGGGAACGGGTGAAAGAGGGAATTACCGTTATTACGAGAGGCGAAGGGGTTCGGGTTTTCGATGGGGATGGTAAAAGCTATCTTGATCTTGTTTCTGGCGTCACCAGGCCGGTTCATGTGGGCTATGGGCGGAAGGAAATGGCTCAGGCAGCCTATGATCAGATATGCCAACTTTCGTATTTCACGCCCATGCTATTCTCCAACATGCCCGCAATGAAACTTGCGGAAGTCTTGGCGGAAATTGCGCCGGGAAAGATCAACAGGTTCACGTTCGTGTGCGACGGATCTGAGGCGGTCGAGTCAGCCATTAAATTGGCCAAGCACTATCATTACTTCAGGGGGGACAAGAGGCGGTATAAGGTCATTTCCAGGAGGGGGGCTTACCATGGCGTCACCGGTGGGGCCTTGAGCGTACTGGGCACGGTGTTGGCCATGCGGCAGATCATGGATCCCGTTATGCCGGGGACCGTATTTGTGGAATCCCCTTACTGTTACCGCTGTCCACTTCATTTGACGTATCCCGCGTGTGATCTGGCCTGTGCCAGGGATGTGGAGCGGATCATCGAGTTCGAGGATCCCGAGCAGATTTCGGCCTTTATTGGAGAACCGATCCAGCAGGCCTTCGGTGCATTGGCGCCTCCGGCTGAGTATTGGAAGGTTGTGCGCGACATTTGCGATAGATATGGGGTTCTTCTCATTATCGATGAGGTTATCTGTGGATTTGGGAGGACTGGCACGTGGTTCGGAGTCGAGCATTTCGATATTGGGCCCGATATAATCACCATGGCAAAGGGCATCTCCAGTGGCTATGTCCCCCTTGGGGGGGTTGGATGTACCGATAAGGTCTTAGAGCCCATAGAGATTTTTCAACACCTTCACACCTATGGGAATCATCCCGTTTCCTGCGCAGTGGCCTTGAGGAATATCGAGATCATGCAGAGGGAGAACCTGATTCGGAATTCATCCGAGATGGGGGTCCATTTCTTGGACGGTTTACGGACCCTTGAATCTCATCCCATTGTGGGTGAGGCACGGGGGACGGGATTATGGACTGCCCTTGATCTGACAACGGATAAGAAGAGTAGGGCCCCATTTCCCCAGGACCGGATACTGAGCATTATTAATCGAGCCAAGGAGAAGGGGGTGATCATTAAAACTATGGGGCAGGCCCTTGAGTTTGCGCCCCCTCTGATCATTCAGAGGGGGGAGATTGATGAAGCCGTGAAGATCTTGGACCAATGTATAACGGAAGAGGCAAGGGATATGGGCCTATAACCAGGTTGGAGTGATTTTATGGTGATGACGCCGAGAGAGAGGGTTCTCTGCGCTTTGAATCTACGGGAGCCTGACCGGGTTCCCTACTGTGAGTGGACCATCGATCCTATGGTGGCCGCAAAACTGCTGGGCCTTGAACCGCCTAAGGAAATACCGGAGGTTGCCACCTTTCGCCGATCAGTTGATGAGGAAAAGACCCTATCCCGGTTGCTCGATCGAGACAATATCTGCTACAGGCTCACGGCCCCAATATTCGCCGAGAAGGTGATAGGAAAGGATGGGCGGATCTTCTACGGAAAAGGACTTATTCAAAGCGAGAAGGATCTTGATCTTCTGAACTTTCCCGATCCCCACGATGATAGGCTTTATGTTGAAGCAGAGGATTACGCCAGTAAGAAGGGGGAATTCGCACTTGTCTTTTCGACCAGGTTGGGAATTTCCCCAACCTATTTGAGCATGGGAATGGAACAATTTTCCTATGCCCTCTACGACAATCCGGAGTTGGTTGAGAAGGTCATGGATGCCTACTGCGGATGGGCAACTGCTGTGGTCGAGAGGATCTGCCAGCTTGATTTCGACATAATCCTGTCCAGTGATGACTTAGCCTGGAAGGCGGCTCCCCTCTTCTCCCCGAACTTCTTCCGTGACATTGCGGTGCCAAAGATACGGAAGGTAGTTGAGGAGATTACCGTTCCCTGGATACACCACAGTGACGGCAATATCCTCCCACTCCTTGACGACCTCATCGATCTCGGGGTGAAGGGGATCCACCCCATTGAACCTGGGGCAATGGATATCAATGACCTGAAGATAAGGTATGGCCAGAAGGTCTGCCTCCTCGGGAATATCGATGTGAATACCCTCTCCATCGGAACCCCGAAGGAGGTGGAAGAAGAGGTGAAGAAGAGAATAAGGGAGATCGCGCCGGGAGGGGGATATATTGTCTCAAGCGGGAACAGTATCCCTTCCTACTGCAAACATGAGAACGTCATTGCCATGGCCGAGGCCATCCAAAAATATGGGAAGTATCCCATTCGCATAGATTAATGGATCTGCATTGCTCAACGGAGAAAATTGACTTTCTTTTATTTTCAGGATATACAACGAGGGGGGAAGAATTTCTGGGAAGGAGGGGAGGAGTTCATGGTTAAAAAAATCCTCGTCCCAACAGATGGCTCGGTTCACGCGCGGAGGGCAATTGCGCTTGCAACCGATATGGCCCTGCAGTACGGCGCAATGCTCTATCTCCTGCACGTGGTCTCTGAGACCAAGATCCCCGAAGAGGTTCTGAAATACATCAGGGTTGAGGGATTCGAGGAGCCCCCCGAAAGGGTTTACCTCCAGAAAATCGGCCAGGGAATCATCGAGGCGGCCGAGAAGGGGGCCAAGAACAAGGGCGTGAAGCAGGTCGAGTCAGCCGTTCTCCAGGGAGATCCGGCCCAGGAGATCATCGATTTCGTCAAGGAAAAGGACATCGATATGATCATGCTGGGAAGCCGCGGATTGGGCCAGGTCAAGGGGGTACTTCTCGGCAGTGTCTCCAGTAAGGTATGCCACCTGGTTGACTGCACCTGTGTGACGGTTAAGTGAGAGACGTGGGTTGAGGCAAATTGCCGGATACTTATACTATCTGCCGCTGCAGGCAGGGGGAGGAGGGGTAATGATGAAGAAGGTGAAACCAATTATTGCTCTTCTCATTGTGGTTATTTTTCTCATCCCGTACTATGCCGTGGAGGCATTGGGGCAGTCAAAGGATGAGGTACAGCGCCTCATTGATGACTTAAAGGATTCATCATGGCAGATTCGGTGGTATGCGGCATCGGCACTGGGGGAGATGAAGGAGCCCCGGGCCTTGGAACCCTTGATTACCATGCTGAAGAATGATAAGAACGGCTACGTGCGGGCCATGGCAGCATGGGCACTGGGGAAGATAAAGGATCGCCGTGCGGTAGAGCCCCTCATTGATGGCATAACTGATGAGAGCAGCGACGTGAAAAAGATGGCGCCCTTGGCACTGAAGGAGATAACGGGACAGGACTTCGGGAAGGATCCCGTGAAGTGGCGGGAGTGGTGGGAAAAGAACAAGTAGTCTGTCCCGGGCGGCCACGCCTTAGCCCTTGTCACCCCGGCCCCTCAAGCTTTCAACGTTGTGTACGTGCACGTGGTATCCCTTGTCGACATCTTGTGTCGCCCGGCCGATGATCTCGCCGTACTTCACCACGTTTTCCCCCTTTGGTATTCGCTTCAGGGCGAATTTGTGACCAAAGGGGATCGATTCCTTGATGTTCTCTTCCCTCGATTGCTCGCCCAACCGAACCTGGACCACCTCGCCTGGTTCCACGCCCGATAGGAGCGTGGCCACGTTATCCTTTGGATCCATCACAATTGCGATTTTCACCGTAACCCTCCCTTAATCCCATCGGGCTGTTGCCCGGATCCTATTTCGCTCTCTGAAAAGAATGTTTGACCATTCCAACGTTCGCTTCACTAAGAATGGTTGCCAACATCTCATGCGTTTACATATGAGGGCCGGTATTCCAAATGCTGATCATCCCATATCCCAATGCCTCTGCTTTGGTGGCCTTCCCTGAGGCTACGCTCAACAGCTCTTGGAAGATTCTCTGTCCGGCCTTTTCCACCGTTTCCTCCCCGCTGAGGATGGAACTGACGTCGACATCGATATGGCCACTGAGATGCTGAGCGGTATGGGGATTTCCCGTGACCTTTATGACGGGGGAGATGAGCGTTCCGGCCGGCGATCCGCCGCCGGTGGAAAAAATGATAATTTGAGCCCCCGTTGCGTTGAGCCCGGTAAGGGCTTCCGGAGTGCGGCCCGGACCGTCCATGAAGAACAGGCCTCTCCGTGTGGGAATTTCCCCATAGCCCAGAACGCCTTGCAGCCTTGTACCCCCCCCCTTTTTTATTGCCCCCAGGGACTTCTCCTCGATGGTCGTTATTCCACCGGCGATATTGCCCGGTGCAGGATTGGCGCCCCGGATATCCATGCCTGAGGCCCGTACCCTCTCCTCGCACTCGTTCACGAGGCGATAGAGCTTCTCCTCAATCTCGTGGCTTGCCGCCCTCTTGGCCAGGATGTGTTCCGCCCCGATGATTTCGGGGGTCTCTCCGAAAATGACCGTCCCTCCTGATTCGATGAGCATATCTGCCGCGACTCCCGTGGCGGGGTTCGAGGTGATGCCAGAAGTGGTATCCGTGATGCCGCATTTGATTCCGAGGGTCAACCGTTCCACCTCGCAGATAACCCGCTTCATCTGGGAAGCTTCCCGAAGCATCAGGTCAAGGGCTTTTGTTCCTTTGGGAAGGGCCGCTGTCAGTCCTCCTTCATCGAGGACAACGAGGGTTTCCACCATCTTCTTGGCCTGCGAGATCTCATTGGCCAGGTACTCGGTGGTGATGGATTCGCATCCCATCCCTATGATCAGCACGCCGGCAACGTTGGGATTCTTGCCCAAACCGGCCAAAGCCCGGGCTGCCTGGTCTTTGTCGCTTCCAAGTTGAGCGCATCCCTGGCGGTGAGTTAGTACAAGGACGTTGGGATACATGCGTCCCATCCTCAGGGCCACATCGTTGGCACAGCCAACCGAGGGAAGGATAGCGATATGGTTTCTGCATCCCACGGACCCATCGGATCTTATATAGCCAGTGGTCTCCATCTCACCCCCCATGCCCCCTATTTGAGCGAAACGAGTCCCTCATCCAGGATTATTTTCACGGCCATCTGGGCCGCCTTTCCCACCACATCGGGACACTTATCACGGTGGCCGCCCGCTTCTTCAAATTTGTTGAATTCCTCCGGATCCCTGAGATAATACGCCCGCCCAAATATTTTGGCTTGGATGTCGCGGCAGATAATTGTTCCAAATTCGTCGATGAACTGGTCCGCTAATTTCTTGGCAAGATCGAAGGATCTGAACCGGATTCGCTCGGGATCGTCAAAAGTTGATCGCTCGCGTCCGAGGAGTTGGCTGAGGACCATGACTCCACCGGCATAGCCTCCGCATGCGCCGATTCCGGTCAGCCCGCCACCCCCTGCCAGACCGGTGGCCGCCTTAAACACGCTGTCATCTCTGATTTCCAGGGTATCCTGTATGGCCGCGATGACACACTGGGAGCACCCTTTGTACCTTTTTTCGTATTCAAATCCAAGTTCATAGGCCTTTTCCAGAAGCTCTTTTTTTCTCTTTTCCTTTTCCATAATTCCTCCCTTAGTGCTTCGATTCGCAAATACAGTAACGCATTACAATTATATACCACTATATACCACGGCAAAATTGCTCACTCAGCACTAAGTCCTGAGTGAGTGAATTCGTTATCGAATTTATGAATCGAAGGACTTAGCTGCCCGCTTTGGAGAGCACTGTCAGGCTAATCCATGAGCATGCCCCCGTTAACATCGAGTATCTCGCCCGTAATGTGTTTTCCACTATTCGAGAGCAGGAAAAGTGCGGCCTCTGCGATATCTCCCGTATCCGCAAACCTTCCCAGCGGACACATTTTTATTAAATCCTCCCTCTCCTGAGGGGAGAAAAGCTGGCTCATAGCCGTGTCTACTGGGCCGGGTGCAATGGCATTTACCGTTATCCCGAATGGAGCTAATACTTTCGCGAACATTTTGGTAAGGCAAATAACACCGGCCTTGGAAACGGAATAGTGGGCTCCCGAGGCAACTCCCCCGATCTTTCCCGCGACTGATGCTATGTTGAGGATTCCACCCTGACGTCGTTCTTTCATGAATGGGCTCACGGCTTGTGAACAGAAGAAAACGCCGCGCAGGTTTACATCGAGGACCTCATCCCATTCTTGTTCCGTGATATTTTCGATCTTTGTCGGATACATGATTCCCGCATTATTAACCAGGATATCAATGTGCCCAAAGTCCCTCATGGTAGATTCCACCAACTCGTGGATATCCCCCCCTTTCTTTACATCGGCATGAACGGGGGAAACCTTGGCTTTGAAGGAACTCTCTATCTCCCTGGCGGTCTCCCGCGCCGTATCGAAATTGATATCGCTTATCACCACCGACGCCCCCTCCGCCGCGAGGCGACGGGCGATCTCCTTTCCTATTCCTCGACCGCTGCCCGTGATAATTGCTACTCTGTCTTTGAACCTCATTGATATCACCTCCAAAAGATGTTTTTTTGAGCATTGCTCAAAATCTCTTTTCGACTATTCTACAGCAGGCCAAGCCTCTCGATATTGTGGTCTGCAATCCGCTGTACTTTTGCCACCTCCTTTCTTCCCTCCTCGCTCTGCATGAGATGCTTGAAACGGCCCTGAGCCATCAGGTAGTCCTCAACCGGCACCCTCTTCCCTATCTTGTGGACCGAGATGATCTCCCCCGCCTCCATTTCAAACAACGGGGCGAGGCCCGTATTTACCGCTAATCGCCCTATTTCAATGGTCTTTTCAGGTGGGTAGCCCCATCCGGTGCAGCACGGCGTGTGGACCTGAATATAGGAGGCCCCTGTCATGGTCAGCGCCTTTTTAACCTTTTCGTAGAGATCCTTGGGATAGGAGACGGAGGCCGTGGCTACGTAGTCGATGTCGTGGGCCATGGCAATGGCCGGCATGTTCTTCTTAGGCCGGTCCTTGCCCCACGACTGACGCCCGGCCGGTTGGGTCGTTGTGCTGGCGAGAAGTGGCGTGGAGCTGCACCGCTGGATGCCTGTGTTCATATACGCCTCATTGTCGTAGCAGATGTAGGGAATGGGATGGCCGCGCTCGAACATGCCCGATAAGGCCCCCATGCCAATATCGAAGGTGGCCCCGTCCCCGCCAATTACCACCACCCTGATATCCGAACGATCCTTATACCTGAGGGCGGCCTCGATGCCCGACGCTACGGCGGCACCGTTCTCAAAGAGGGGATGAATCCAGGGGACCCTCCAGGGCGAGAACATATAGGGTGAAGTAAAGGTCTCGAGGCACCCCGTGGGAGATACGATGATGACGTTGGTGCCTGTGGCCTTTAAGATCCACCGCGTCGCAATGGCCTCGCCACAGCCCGGGCACGCGCGGTGACCAGGGGCAAAGAGCTCCCGCTCATCTTGTCTGGGAATCATGTTTTTCTCCTACAGAATTGAACGATTCAAATCAACCCACTGGCTGCCCCGCACCGTTCGACGGGATTTCGCCGCTTCCATGGCCTCGGCGGTAATCCAGTGGATGGTCTCCGTTGTTACTTCCCTGCCGGCGAGGCCGGTGATGAAGCTGAGGACGTGAGGCCTTTCCAAATTGGAAAGGGCGGCCTTCACATCCAAGGACAGAGGCCCTTCGCTTCCCATGGAAAAGCCTCGATCCAAAACCGCAACGGCCTGCGCCCTCTGGCAGCAGGTAAGAATGGCCTCAGCCGGGAAGGGACGATGACAACAGACCTTGATGAGCCCGACGGATATTCCGTCGGATCTCATGGCATCAACGGCCTCCTTCATCGTTCCCACCAACGATCCCATCCCGATGAGGATTACATCCGCCTTTTCGGTCTCGTACGCCTCGATGAGACTCGCCCCGGGATGCCCGGTGATCCGATGGAAGTCCGATGCGATTTCCCCGATCTTGGCCTTTGCCTTTTCCATGGCCCCTTGGATCATGTATTTCATTTCCATGAGAACGTCGTCCTCGGCATAGGAGCCAAAGGTAAGGGGGTGTTCCGGATCCAGGCAGTGAACCGGTCGATAGGGTGGGAGGAAGGCATCAATGGCCTTCTGGTCAATCAATTCGACCGGCTCATAGGAATGGGTGAGCACCCATCCGTCCATACAGATCATCACGGGGAGTAAAATGTCGGAATCTTCCGCGATGCGAAAGGCCTGGATGTGCATGTCGTAGGCTTCTTGGACGCTTTCCACGTAGAATTGAATCAGGCCCGAGTCCCTCAACGAAAGGGTATCCTGATGGTCCACCTGAATGCTAATGGGAGCGGAAAGAGCCCGATTTACTCCAGTCAGAACCATGGGAAGACGCGTCCCTGCCGCATTATAAATGACCTCGGTCATGAGGAGCAAACCCTGGGAGGATGAGGCCGTGTAACTTCGGACTCCCGCCGCACTGGCTCCGTAAACGATGGAGGCCGCTGAAAATTCCGAGTCGGAGAGAACGTACTGAGAATTCAATTCGCCATCTGCCACCATCTTGGCGAGGGCCTCAACGATGTGCGTCTGGGGACTTATGGGGTAGGCCGAGATGACCCCTGGCTTACAGGACTTGACCGCCAAGGCAACGGCCATTGATCCCTCGAGGATTTCCATCTTTTTCATGGCTATTTTTCCTCTCGAATCATCTCGATAACATGGGAGGGACATTCGTAGGCGCAGATGCCGCAGCCTTTGCAAAACTCATAATCGATTTCAAAGGTCTCGTGGGGATCTTTTCTCCAAACGCTGCTATCCGGACAGAAGGTGTAACAGTTCTCGCACAGGCTACACGTCCCACATCCGAAACAGCGCTGGGACTCTTGAAGCGCCCCTTCCTCCGAAAAACCCATGTTTACCTCATCAAATGATCCAATCCTCCTGGCCATATCGGAAATGTGCGGCATGCTTTCCCGTGGCTTGGGTTCAAAGTAGGATCGATTCAGATCCTCATAGGTCACGACACGGTTGCTTTGATGGGCCATGGGGGGAGGATTGACCCACTGTTCCATGGATAGGCTCCCCCGGTTTCCCAGGAAAAGGGATTGAGCTCGACCCTTATCCCAACCGTTGATAAAGGCGTCGATGGCGAGAGCCGCCTTCTTACCTGAGCCAATGGCGTGAGATACCGTGCGAGGTCCCGGCGTCAGATCCCCGCCGGCGAATATGCCGGGGACTCCCGTCGATCCCCATTCATCCACGGAAACCCCCGCCTCGTTGCAGTGTACGGCCTGGGTAAGGTTTTCCGGGTCATGGGCTTCGCCAATGGCGACAACGATCGTATCCGATTCAATGGAAAAGTTCGATCGTGGTACGGGGAGCGGTGTTCTCCTTCCATCCGGGCCGGGTTTCCCCATCCGGTTTCGAATGCATTCCAGTTTAAGCCCCCTGCCACGTTGTGTTGAGATCTTAACGGGAGAGGTGAGGAGCTCAATGCCCACCCCCTCCTTCAATGCCTCCTCAACCTCGCGTGCAATGCCGGGCATTTCCTCGCGGGTTCTCCGATAGATCAGGGTAGGCTTTGACCCGAGCCTGAGCACCGTTCGAGCAACGTCTACGGCGGTATTTCCTCCCCCAACAACTGCAACCCGTTTTCCCACCGGCGGGGGGTTCCCCCCTTTGACTGCCCCCAGAAAATCGAGGCCCGAAAGGACTCCTGAGCGACTCTCCCCAGCAATATCCAAGCTCAGGTCCTTTTGTGCCCCTAAGGCGAGGAATATGGCCTTGTACTCCTTGAGGCCCTTGGTCAGGAACTCCTTTCCCAGGGAAACCTCGGTCTTGATTGCGATTCCCATGGTGCGAAGCCTTTCTATCTCTCCGTCCAGGACCCTTCCCGGGAGCCGATATTCGGGAATGCCCCATTTCAGCATCCCGCCGGCAAGGGGTGAACGTTCTAACACGTCAACACCATAGCCTAACCTCCTCAGGTGGTACGCACATGCAAGCCCAGCCGGTCCGGAGCCGACGACGGCAATGGTTTCCCTCCTTTTCGGTTTTGGGATCTCTGGCACTAGTATATTCCTGAGGCCGTGGTCGCCCACGAACCTCTCCAGCGCGTTGATGGCCAGTGGCTCATCGAACTCCTTCCGGTTGCAAGCATCTTCACAGGGATGGGCACACACGCGGCCGCAAATGCTGGGAAAGGGGTTCTCCTCCATGATGGTGTGCCAGGCACGGTCGAACTGTTGTTGTTTTGCCTCTCGGAGAAACCGACCGATATCAACTCCTGCAGGGCACGCTTCCCTGCATGGAGCAACCCCAGCGGCAAAAACAGGGCGGAATTCCCGCCAATTTCCCGTCTTGTAATTGAGAGAAGTACCTCCCTCGACAATGGCGCCGATGCTGACTCTCACTTCCCCTCCCCTCGACAGTATTCATGGGCTTTCCTCGCAATCTCCACGTTCTGTACCCCCACCTCGCCGGGGAAACGCTTCTTGATGGCCTTTTCAACAGAGGGGAAGCTGATTTCCTTGGTTACAAGACTAAAGGCCCCCAGTAAAGCGGCATTCATCAACGGTCTGCCAAGAACCTCCATGGCGATCTTGGAAGCTGGAACCTCAACCCATCGAATCAAACCCTCTCCCCGGGGAGGAGAAAAGGATTTTTCCGTATTGATGAGAACCGTTCCTCCTTCCTTAAGGCCGTCCAACACATCGACCTCATCGAGGATCGTGGAGTCCTGGATAATAATGTAATCGGGGTTGTGGACCCGACTGCGGAGGCGAATGAACCGGTCGTCAATCCGGGCGAAAGCCTGAATCGCCTTTCCCCTCCTCTCCCCACCTGCTCCCAGGAAGGGAAAGGCCTGGCTGAATTTTCCTTCCTCAAGGGCGGCTATGGCGATGAACTGGGCCAATACGAGAGATCCCTGACCACCTCTGCCGTGAATCCGGATTTCCTTCAAGAAACTCCTCCCTTGTGTTTTCAGGCAAGAGGATTTCCATTACCATCCGGTGAAATCTTGCCCTTTTATGATCACTCACCACCTCAGCTCGGATGAAATCCCTTGGGCCTTCGTCACCACCAGTTCTCTCAATTCCCCATGGATTCTTTCCATGGTCATGGTGAAGATGGAGCCAGTGATGCTCAGAGCAACCACGATCTCCCCTCCCGCCCGAATGGGAGCGGCCACACACCTCACTCCCTCGTAATATTCCTCGTCATCGATAGCGTATCCCTGATTTCTCACCTTTTCCAATTCCTCCAATAATCGATCCATGCTGGTTATGGTATTCTTGCCGTAAACCGTCAAGGGCTTGCCCCGATAGATATCCGCAATCTCTTGTGGTGATAACTCGGAAAGGAGAACCTTCCCTCCCGCGGCCGCATGGGGGTCGGTGGCAAAACCGACATATGTGGCCAATGAGAGCCCTCCGGGAGTGTCGATTTTATCTATGTAGATGACCTTGTCATTTCTCAAAATGGCCAAATGAACCGTCTCCTTACATTCATCATGGAGCTCCCGCAAGTACCTGCGGGCGATTCTTCTGATATCTATGTTGTCCAATATTCGCCTGCCGATTTCTAGGAATTTGAAACCCAAGGAGTATTTCCTCGTCTCCGGGTCCTTGGCCACGTAATCATGGGGAAGAAAGGTGTGGAGGATGTGGTGGATGGTGCTTTTGGGATAATCGAGCATGGTGCTCAGTTCAAGAAGGCTCAATCCCTGGGGATTTTTGCCCAACAGGTCAATGATCTGGAGGCTCTTATCCAGGGATGTTAGTTTCATTGTGAGGCCCTAATCCCAGTGGCGTGAATATTTCCTTCCCCTAAATCCAAGGGTTAAATCCTAAATCCGAAACACTAAATATTAAACAATATCGAAATCCAAATGCCCAAATCCTAAACGTTTTGATCATTTGATCATTAGTGCTTTGTATTTGTTTAGGGTTTAGAAATTAGGATTTCGGATTTGCTTGCATTCTCTCCTTTACGTGCATATTAATTATCCGTAACTATCTATGCCAGCACATATAGTAACGTCCCCTTCAGGCAGCCTTCACCGTATTTCGCAGTCTTCCGATGCCATCAATCTCAACCTCAACGACATCGCCCGGCTCCATCGGTGCAACGCCCTTTGGGGTTCCCGTCGTGACAATGTCGCCGGGATTGAGGGTCATGCATTGGGCTACATAGCTCACGATGTGCTGGACCGTGAAAATACAGTTCCCCGTGTTGTCATGCTGCATCAGCTTACCGTTCAGGTAAGTCTTTACGGTCAGGTTGTTGGGATCGAGATCAGTCACGACATAGGGCCCGAGGGCGCTGAAGGTATCGAAGCCCTTGGCGATTGTCAGAAACCTCCGATCCCTCATAACCAGAGCCCTTTCGGTAACATCGTTGAAGCAGGAACATCCCAGAACGTACTGGAATGCTTCGTCTTCCGGGACGTCTTTCATCGCATCTTTGATGACAACCGCCAGTTCCCCCTCGTAGTCAACCCGTTCCGCGTTCCGAGGGTAGATGATGGCATCTTCATGTCCAATGAGGGAGGAGAGGGGCTTTAAGAAAACGGAT
>Ga0209636_10003651_pt1 | contig 15693 bp, 10 predicted proteins | sample DeeMarSWOR152_54_FD_187464 | JGI IMG/M metagenome (GOLD analysis project Ga0209636, IMG submission 187464) | Marine sediment microbial communities from White Oak River estuary, North Carolina - WOR-1-52-54 (SPAdes) (version 2) | ecosystem: Environmental > Aquatic > Marine > Intertidal zone >...
AATCATATTAGGAAATTCTGGACTTTTTCATTTGTCAATAGATAATAATTATTTATATGATGGTAGCATGGGTATTGATGGCTTTCAATATGATATTAATGTTACAAATAATGAATTTAGAACTATCGATGAGGATGGATATATAGAACCAGCTTATATTAGTTTTGTATGGGACCATTGTTGGAATTTTCCAGGTGGACCAGGCGGGGCAGAATTTCATGATATTAATGTATTTAATAATACTAATTTTATTTTTATAGTTGGAGGACAACCACAGGAAGATTGTATTATAAGATATGATAATTTTAAATATTATAATAATACTGTTAATGCTTCCTATGGTTCTGTTTTTATGGCTGGGAATTATTCAAATTTTGATGTCAGATGGAATACTTTTATCGGAACAGATGATATAACAAATTTATATGGTGTTCCTGGTGGAAGTATTTTTATGGTTTCTGGTGTGTCTCTTTTAGGTGATGCGATTTTTAATAGTGTAAAAATAAGAAATAATTCTTTTGATGGCGGAATTTGGTTAGATGGGGGAGGTGGCTATTCAGTTGATATTATTGATTTAGATATTAACAATAATATTATAGATATCAATAATAAACCAAAGTTTCATGGAATTTCTATTAATAATATTAATGTTCAATCAAACGCATTATTGATTGAAAATAATCACATTTATAATGTAAATAATACAGATAGTAAAGGTACAGGATCATCAGTGTGGATTGATAGCACTGATAATGTTATTTTTAGAAATAATCTTATAAATAATTCAAAAAGATATGGCATTTTCTTTGATAATGGTAATAATAATCAAATTCTTAACAACAGATTTTATAATATTGATGCTACCACTATATTAATAGATGATAGTTTTAACATCATAGTTGAATATAATAAAATAGAGAATTGTTATGATGGTTTAGTTTTTTGGAATACTTCTAATAGTAATGCTTCACATAATACCTTCACTAATATTGTTACTGGAGTTACTTCTGGAACTCCAACTCCACCCAACCCAGAAAATATTGTATTCTATAATAATACCATCATCAATGCATCAAGCAGCTCAATTCATACCACTAAGGCTAATAATGTAGCTATAAAAAATAACTATGTTTATAATACTGCATCTGATGGAGTAAACATTATGGAAAGCGATGTTACAATTCAAAACAACTATATAGAGAATACAACCTGGTGGGGTATTAAGATACAAGATTCAGTTTCAAATACAACAATTCAAAATAATACTTTAATCAGAACATTAGGTATTGATTGTTTAAGGAGCAAGTGTACTGTTAATAGTAATAAGATTAAATATGACAGTTATGCAGGCAATGGTGGTCTAGGAATATATTGTGAAGAGAGTGAAAATATGTATGCAGCTTATAATGATATTCAATATCAATGCACAGGATTATTGGGAAAACTCTGTAATCACAGCACTTTTGAATATAATTATTTGGCAAATATGACTGTTGAAACATTAGGTGTTTGTGGTGGTGATGAAGGAGGTTTTAGTTTTTATGATGGTAATAATTACAATACATTTAGATATAACACCCTAATATATAATGATTCAATAATCTTTGAATTTAATAATAAATCAGGTAATCCAAGCAATCACAATTTAGTAACAGAGAATGATTGTACAGTATATGACTGTAGTGTATTTCCAGAACATTATACGAATGATACAGGGATAAATAATACAATCGTTAATAATATATGTTACGATGGTAGAAATGTAACACTACCTGACCTCACAATAACTTCAAAAGACATTTCCTTCTCAGATTCAAATCCTTCTGAAGACCAAACTATTACCATTTTTGCAAAAGTATATAACATTGGGGAAGAGGAAGCAGAAGATGTTGTTGTTAGGTTCTTTGATAGTGATACTTTAATTGGTGAAAAAAATATCTCTTTAATTGAGGTAAATTCTTATGTAGAAACATCAGTGGAGTGGATAGCTAGCCAAGAAGGTTATCATCATATTAAGGTTATAGTTGATCCAGAAAATAAGATTTTTGAATCAGATGAAAATAACAATATAGCAACTAGACCATTACTTGTTGGAGAAGCTGATTATGGTGGAATTAATGTTACAGGATTATTAAGCAAAGATGAGGTATTTACTGGATCATGGGTAACTGTTTCAGGAGATGCAATCTATAATACTACATTTGGTGCTGGTGAACCTGTTGCAGGTGCTGATGTTACAATTACAATAGCAAGTGATGAATATAATACCTATACTACAAGCACTGGAGATTATAGTAAAAATATTCTTGCTCCATCTACACCTGGAAATTATACAGTACAAGTAACTGTTACAGATTTTACATTCTATAAAACAATTGAAATGCAGATTAAGGTAAACCAATCTCCACAAGTAGACCTAGTGCCGTATCAGCTTACTTTTTCTGAAGACAAACCTTCAAATAAAACTACAATAAATATTTCAGCTTTAGTTTACAATGTTGGTATTGAAGATGCAACTGATGTTTTGGTTAAGTTTTATGATGGTGCAACAGTTATTGGAAATCAGACAATTAGTTCTCTTCAGGCAGGAGATTATGAAACAGTCATAATACAATGGGAAGCTAAACCAGTTGGATGGCATTATATACAAGTAAAGGTTGATCCAGAAGATGCTATTGATGAATCAAATAATAATAACAACCAGAATTATAAATACATATATGTATATGAAGAAAAGGCTGATCTTTCACCAGTAAGTATATCATTCTCTGATTATACTCCAGCAATAAATCAAACAATAACCATTTTTTCAAAAATTAAGAACCTAGGTGCAACTAATGCTACTAATGTTTTAGTAAAATTCTTTAGTGATAGTAATGAGATTGGACAAAAAACTATCTCAGTAGTTCCTGGTAAAGGTGAAACCTCTACATCAATATATTGGAATGCTTCACCTGAAGGATGGCGTACTATTAAAGTATCTGCAGATCCATATAATAACATTAATGAATCCACTGATACTAACAATAACTATACAACAAACATATATGTAAATCCAACTGATTTAGGAGTGTATTATTATTATATCTCATTCTCTAATAATAACCCATTATTAGGGGATATTGTTACTATTTATGCCAAAATACGCAACTATGGAGCAACAGATGTAAGTGATGTAAATGTCTCATTTTCAGATAATGATGTTGAGATTGAGAAAAAGACAATATCTTTTATTTCAGCAGGTTCATATAAAATTCTCAATGTATCATGGAATACAACATACGTTGGCTGGCATACAATCAAAGTACATATAGACCCTGAGGGTAACCTAGAAGAAGAACCTAACATTCATAGTAATATAGCGTATAAAAATATATACGTCGACTATCCACTTGATTTATATACATATTCAGAAGACATTGAATTTTCAAACAATAACCCAGATCCTAATGATAATATTACCATAAATACAACTATTTATAATACTGGAAAAGAAGCTGCGGAAAACGTGACTATTATATTCTATGATGTTGATGTGGAAGAGATTGATACACAGATAATAGATTCAATTGGGGTTGATGAAAGTGTAACACTCTCAGCTAATTGGACAGTTGGTTACTTAGGATCACATGTGATAAAGGTTGCAATAGATCCAAATCATGAAATAGATGAATCTAAAAACAATAATAACGCAACAAGAGCAATATTAGTTGGACCTGTTCCTGATTTAACTCTATCATCCGATGATATTGCATTTTCAAATTCAGAACCAACTGAAGGAGACATAATAACAATAAATGCAACTATCCATAATGATTGGAGGGGAAATGCATCTAATGTAACTGTTAGATTCTTTGATGGCAGCCCTGAAACAGGTACACACATAGGAGAAGACCAAATAATAGAATTCTTAGAAGCATGGGATAATTCTACAGTATCTGTTCCATGGAATACAACTGATAAAGCAGGATCTCATGATATTTATGTTATAGTTGATCCTGATGATTATATTGTTGAAATAAATGAGACAAACAATCAGGAATATAAAAACATTATAATCAAAACACTCGATATTGGCATTCCTTGGATAGGTAATGAAACACAAAATGAAAGTCTAATAACGTCCGCATCAGATGTAACTTTTACTGTTGATGTAATTGATACTGATATTGATACGGTTATTTTCTCAATGAATGCTTCAAATAGAACATGGAAAAACTTTACTGTAGAAAATAGAGCTCTTGTATATTCAAATGATTATGATACTGATTGGTCTAGTTGGAATTATTCTGGACGATATTCGGTTCCTTATTATAGTAATGGAAGATATATTTTATTTTGGAGATGGACTGTTGTTAATAATGCAGAATTTTTGCATAATTGCAGTTTCTTTGACCAATGGATGTTCAATGAGAATTATATATTCAGGGCAAACATCACATTTATAGATACACTTATTGGTTTAGGCAACCCACCGCAATCATATCCTTCGTATATTGATGGTGGAATTGCTTTTTCAAATGGACCTTATGAGTTTGTTTATGCTCGAAGTCCAATAAACTTGTATTACTCAGGAAAAGCTAACGACATCGGTGAGACCGCCCTTAGTAGATGGGTTGCAACAACCCCTAATCAAACATATTTAGAAGACATACCAGGGAATAGTTCTTCTGGTTTTGGGAATTTCACTGTTAATGAAACGTATTGGATGGAAATTAGATTTAAACCCAATAATAAAATTGAGTATGAAATTTCTAACTCTTCATCAATAGTATTTAATGTTACTTTGGACTATGATTATTCTAGTCTTCCTATAAATAATTATTGTTTTGGTGCTTTTTCACAAACTTATCAAGGACCTGTGAAGTTCTCATTTGATAACCTTAGGGTTTATAAGGAAACAGCAAATCATTATATTGTTAAAATTCCAAACAGCTATTTTACAGTTGATCCAGATGCACCAGATGTTGCTTGGTATTTTTGGGTAAATGATAGTGAAGGGCATACTAACCAAACAAAGATTCATTCATTTACTGTTTTGCCTTATTGCGGTAATGGAATATGTGAATATGGAGAAGGTCCAAGTAACTGTTCATTAGACTGTGGGCTAAGTGGACCAGTTTTAGAACTTAAAATGGACGAAAATAACGGTACAATAGCTTATGATTCATCAGGAAATAACAATGATGGAAACATTAGTGGAGCTGAATGGACAACCGGTTATGTAAATAGTGCTTTGGATTTTGATGGTAATGATCAAATTGTGGTTGCAGATGATGAAACATTGAGGATAACAGGAGATCTAACAATAGAAGCTTACATCAAAACAGAAAGTAGCCAAGGACATATTCTTGACAAGTATGTACCAAGTTCTCCTTGGCCAGGCTATGGATCAAGGATTTATAATGGAAAATTACTATTTTGGTCAAGTGGCCATGGTTCATGGGTTGAAGGAAATAAAAGGATTGATGATGGTTATTGGCATCATATTGCTATCACTCTAAACGGATTGAATCTTACATTCTATGTTGATGGGGAAGTAGATAAATCTGTAACAATAACTGGAACTCCCACATCTTCTACATATGACCTAATAATTGGTTCATCTCCAGCTGGTGGAATGAGATTAGACGGCATTTTAGATGAAATTAAACTTTATGATAGAGCAAAATCATCTACAGAACTCTATAATGAGGTTTACCCAGAGGAAAATGTAACAAAACTAAACCTTAAACTAGATGAAACTAGTGGAACAATAGCTTATGATTCATCAGTTTATAATAATGATGGTTATCTGAAAAATGGTCCAGAATGGGTAAGTGGCTACATAAACAATGCTTTATATTTTGATGGAAATGACGATTATGTTGTAGTTCCTGATAAGGTTCCATTAAGAATAACAGCAAATCTAACAATAGAAGCCTACATTAAAACAGAAGACAGTGAAGGACATATCCTTGATAAGTATGTTCCAAGCTCACCATGGTCTGGTTATAGCTCAAGAGTTTATGATGGAAAGCTAAACTTTTGGTCAAGTGGTCATGGTTCCTGGGTAGAAGGAACTAAAAGAATTGACGATGGAAATTGGCATCATATTGCAATCACATTAGATGGGTTAAATTTAACATTCTATATTGATGGAGAGATTGATAAATCAGTAATGCTAAGTGGGACCCCAGATTCTTCCACAGCTGACTTAATACTTGGTTCATCTCCAGCAGGTGGAATGAGATTAAATGGTACTTTAGATGAAGTTAAACTGTTAAGCATAGTAAAATCACCAACAGAAATTGCAAATGATGTATATTGTAAAGATGCTGATAATGATGGTTTTTATCTAATAACAGGTGTTTGTGGAGGTTTTGTTGATTGTAATGACAATGATGATAAAGTAAGACCACCAATAAATAATGAGACAGTAACAGAAGATGTTCAGTTCTGTAATGGTATGTACTATCTACCAGATGGACTTTGGTTTGATGGTATCCATGCTTATTTTGGAGAAGCAGGACTCGTTCAATTTAGTTAACTAGAAATAAATGCGGGGATAGGGATTCGAACCCTAGTAGGCACTAAGCCAATAGATGGCCCATAAAGCAATTCATTGGTCAAAGACCTCATCACTCAATAACTTGAGTTTGGATTTTCTAGTACCTAGATACCGGAAATCTATCCCGTTTAGCCCTCAAACGAGTTTGGCCACTCCGGCATCCCCGCTTAATAGAAAGAAATTAAATTTTTTTTATATATCTTTCTAAAAAATGTTTTAAAATATTATTTAATTTTTCAAAATTGCGCTTTGCTTCGCAAAGGTTGTTAAGGTCCGCCAGATGCACAATTTCATCAAGATATGGCGGACAAGGTGCAACCTTTGCTTTAAGCAAAGCTCAAAAGCAAAAAATTATTTTCTTTTTTATTAATTTTTGGCAGACTATGGAAAAAAAGATTTTTATTCTATTTTAAAAAATCTTAAAGAAATCAAAAATTCAAACACCAAGACCTTTTAACTTTTCTTCAATAGCATCCAGATCTTTTTGAAAAGAATCTAGCTCCTCTTTTCTTGTTTTAACTGAAGGAACAACTTTCTTCTCTTTTTTTGAAGCACGCAATTGAGCTTTGGGTAAAACTTTATTAAGTTGCGCATTTAAATTATAAATTTCCTTAACTATATGTCTTAACTGAATTATTTGTTTAATCTTTTCTTCTCGTATACGCTGTAGGGTTTCATAATCTTGTAATGATTGTAAGATTTGTTTAGAACACTCTAATAACATCCTCCTTAACTCAACTGGATCCTTTATTCGTACATAGAAAGCGTCATCAGCCATTTTAGAATGCTTGAGGTTCAAATAAGGTATTGTCAATCATATCCAACTTCCGCTGAACATCTTCAATATTTTGCTTCCATGATTCTAACTGTGAATCTTCATGATTTTTTAATTCATTAATATTTCCAAGTGTTGTCTTAGCATGTTTAACCTTTTCTTTAATCAACCCCATAATATCTAAAAGATCCTTATATTCTTCAATTTTGACAAATACTGGCATACTTTCAACCATTCAACTCACCTTTTTTCATATAATGTCTTATCAATATACAAGAGTTTTCTCTGTATATCCTCAAGCTCATTCCTCCACTGTTCAAAACTTTTATCCTTTGTGTTTTTAAGATCATTTATTTCTGTTAATATTTTTTCAGAATCCTCTATCTTTGATTTAATAACAGTCATAGCACCCAGTATTGATTTATAATCATCAGCTTTCACAAATATTGGTTTGTCTAGAACAGGTTTTTCCTGTTTTTCTATCTCTTTTTCTTCAACATGTCTTAATACAGGACTTAATCCCTTGAACTCTTTTGGTTTAGTAGGAGGTACAAGAGGTTCAGGTCTGTGTAATTGCTCAATAGATGGTTCATTTGAAAATATATCTTCCATATCTTCAGGCAATATTGATTTAAGTTGTGGAGCATGTGATATTGGTTTAGAAAGTCCAGGTATTTCAGGCTTTGTTGTAAAAACAGGTTTTCTCTCTTTTGGAATAAAATCATCAATATTTACTCTTTCTAAGGGCTTAGGAACAGGCTCTTCTATTATACCAGCTGGTTTAGGAACAGGTTCTGAAGAAATAATTGGAGGTGGAGGTGGTGGTATCTCTATATCTTTCTCTTTTTTAAATCCACCAAATAAACCCATTTACTGCTACACCCCTCTTTTTATCACTGTAAACTGAGAATAACATAAGGACTATGCTATTAAAACTTTTTGTATTATTTGATAATAGTGACAATCTATTCAAAAACCTTTTTATAATACAACTTATTTATATTATGAAATGAAACAAGCTCTTTATTATAAGAATCTGAAAGAAACTACAGTACAATGTCTTCTATGTCCCCATAATTGTGTTATCAAAGAAAATAATACTGGTTTATGTAATGTAAGAAAAAACATCAAGGGTAAACTCTACTCCTTAGTCTATGGAAAAAGTGTTTCAGCTCAGATAGACCCAATAGAGAAAAAGCCTTTATACCATTTCTTACCTGGTTCTAAAGCATTAAGTATAGGTACAGTTGGTTGTAATTTGAAATGTAAACATTGTCAGAACTGGCAAACATCTCAGGCAAAACCAGATGAATTTTTCGCCAAAGACTTTATGCCAGAGGAAATTATTGAACAAGCAATAAACCAAGGATGCCAGAGTGTTTCTTACACTTATAATGAACCCACTATTTTTTACGAATACATGCTTGACACAGCAAAACTTGCAAGGAAAAATAAGATTAAAAACACAATAGTAACAAACGGTTTTATTAATCAGGAACCACTGAAGGAACTGTGTACATATTTAGATGGTGTAAACTGTGACTTAAAATCATTTGAAGAAAGTTTTTATAAGAAAATTTGTTCAGCTAGATTATCACCAGTATTAGAAACACTTAAAACATTAAAAAAGAACAAAATATGGTTTGAAATCACTAATCTTATAATTCCAACATTAAATGATAATATGGGAAAAATCAAAGAGATGTGTTCTTGGATTAAAAAAAATCTTAGTACAGATAATCCTATTCACTTTACTGCTTTTTATCCATGCTATAAATTGCAGAATCTGCCTCCTACATCTGCCTCAGTTTTAATGAAAGCAAGAAAAATTGCTTTAGAACTTGGTTTTCATTATGTGTATATAGGTAATGTTTATTCTGACGAAGGTAATAACACATACTGCCCAAAATGTGGTAAACTTCTTATTGAAAGATATGGCTTCAGTATTATAACCAATAATCTCCAAAACGGAAAATGCAGTTGTGGTGAGCAAATTCCAGGTATATGGAAGTAACTTCTAAGAAGCAACGAAAAAAATAAATACCTCAACATATTTAAGTTTAAAATTAGGGGTGTGGTATGGACACTAATGAAAAGTGTCAGATGTGTAAAGGTACTATGAAACAGATTGGAACTAAGATAGTTTCTGATTCTGAATACATAATCCTACAGTGTGAAAAGTGTCATCATCAAATAGCAAGAAGAGTATAAGAAAATACAAGATTTTGATATTTCTTTGTTTTATTATGCTGTGTCCTTCTGTTGTTGCTGATATAATGATCAATGAGATAATGTTTAATCCTACTGGTTCAGATAATAACCATGAGTGGATTGAAATTTACAATAATTGGCCAGAAATAAATCTTTCAGATCTAAAATTCAATGAAAACAATATAACTCATAAAACTACCTTAGTGCAAGGAAACATACTAATGCAGAATAATACCTTTGCAATAATTGCAGATGATGCAGAACAATTCCTCATAGATTACCCACAATATAATAAAACCTTATTTGACAGCTCATTTTCATTATCAAATTCTGGTGAATTACTTGAATTACAGAATGCAACACATACTTTATACACTGTTCATTATAATGGTTCTTTAATTCAAGAAGGAAAATCTTTATCATACTTTAATGGATCTTGGTCAGAGAGTGTAGATTTTGGCGGGACTCCTGGAAAAGAAAATTCTATAATCCAGGATAAAAATAAAAAGGGATTAAAAATTAGCATTTATCTGGCTGATGAAATATATTTGGGAATGAGTTATACAAAATTGTTTAAAATTGAAAATCTTGATCATACTCCTGGAATAACCGATCATATCAATTTAACTTTGGGTTATAATATTTCAAATATGAAGCAGGAAAATATTGTTATTACAGATTTAAACTCCTATGTTACTTCTAATACCGGAGAGTTTGAACCAGACTCTCCAGGTAACTATACTCTCTGCGGTTGGATAATTAATGCAACTGTGGACACTAATAAGAATATGATTTGTAAGCAAATCAAAGTAATTGATACTACTAAGATACCATGTAATATTTCAGTTGGAATTTTTACAGAAAAAATAATTTATGAAAATAGCGAATCAGTCAAATTTAATAATCTGATAAATAATGAAACATTACCCTTTATCATTGAATATTGGGTAGAGGATTTATTTGGTAATATTATAAAAAACAAATATAATACAACAAACACAAATCAGAAAAGTTTTACAACAACTATAGATAATCCAGATATGGTTTGTATTATCAAGAATAATGTTTATCCTTTATGCAATGATATAAACAAAGAAGATAATTCTGCAGAAAAACTTTTTATTATAAAAGGAGAAGAACCACAAAAAGAATCTAGAATCGATATTGAAAAAGTGTATACAGGGACTGATAATAAGGTAAAATTTGGAGAATCATTCGAAATAAGGGTGAAAATTTACAAGGGTGATGAGACAAAAAATCAAGTATTAGCTTGGGTTGAAGATAATGGAGAAAAGATAACCTCAGAAACAACTAAGGTAATGTTGTATGATCCATTTACAGAATATATATTAACAATCCCATTACAACTAAAGTCCAACTGTGATGATAAATATCCAAATAAAGAATATAACATTATTGTAGAAGCCTTTGATATTAAGGAAGAGCAACAAATTCAAATAGAAGGAAAAGATACTTCACTTTGCTCTAAAACTACAGCCTCAAGCAGTGACAGTTCTAAAAATTCAAAAATTTTATACAGCCTGGTTGAAATGCCAAATAGAATTATGCCAAATAGTGAATTTCTTATTGAGGTTAAAATTATTAATAATGATAAAAAAGCCCATGAATTTAGTATTTGGAGTTATGTTTACAGAGGAAGTAAGAGCTATAGTGGTGACCGTGAATTTAATAAAAAATTTGTTGAAATTCCAGAAGAAAGTTCACTTATTATTCCATTAAATACTAAAATTCTTGATGCAGAACCTGGTGTTTATAAACTTAAGGTTAAAATCAAAAAAGATAATCAAAAAACAGAGAATGAAATCACTAGAACTATTGAAGTGGCTAGTCCTGAATTTGAGAAAGAAATTAAGGATAATCTTCCCATAACACTTCTTCAGAACATTCCTGAAAATCTGGAACTTAACACAACAACAGAAAGAAATGTTCTATATTTTGAACCAACATTTGAAAGAATTGTATATGAAGGAACAAATTATAAAGCAAAAAAGCTTATTCCATATTTTATAATTTTTTTACTTTTTGGATTTGCTGTTTTTTTAATTGTAAAAAAACTATAAAATTTATATATTATAATATTTACAAGAATAAATAGAGGTGGTAATAATGAATAAATTGTATCTTTTTTTAATCTTAGCAATCTTGGTAAGTAGTTGTTCTCAAACAATTAAGTGCAATAAACCATATATCTTGGTTGGAAAAGAATGTTGTCTTGATTCAAATGATAATAGTATCTGTGACACTGATGAACCTGAGCAAAAATCTGTGGAAGAAGTGGAAATTCAATCAGAGTTAGAGGAAGAAAAAATATCTGAAAAAGTTGAGGAAGAAACCCATGAACTAGAAGAAGAGATGAATAATAGTGTTATAGAACTCTTAATAAAAGCTAAAACAAAAGTAAATAGTTATTCATATACATATTTTGGTCCACCTGATGAAGCTAGAGGCATTGATTTTACATATAAATCTAACATTTTGAAAGCAGAGTATAGTTCAACACAAAAGGATGATAGATTAAACCTTTATGATACTGTATACCTAAATTTAAACACCAAAAATGCAACAGCTTATTGTGAAACCATTAGTAGATGTGACAATCGTGATTTAGCAATTAAAGTTAGTTATGATGATCACTATAGAATAATGCCTTTTGAAATCCTTGATTCAATAACTTTTGCAGTTGAAAAAGGTAATGAACAGATAGACAGAAAAAATACAATAATTCTTGAGTTTGAGGATAATAAAGGAAAAAAAGGCACAATTTCTATATGGGATTTTTGGGGTATGCCACTGAAAGTGGTGTATACTTCTCCAGAATCATATAAAATTGAATATAGAGAAATGGCAGTAAATTCAGTAAAAGATGAAGATATAATCCATACTACTTAGAATACTGTCAAGTTAAGCAAAAAATATTCATGAAATTTGAGGGACGGAATTTCATTCAAAAGGGCAACAACAATGACGCAGATGGAGCTGACCATGTTCCTATACGAAGTATTGGGTTATGGTCAGCGGAATAGGGCTTTTGCGAAGTCATAGAAATCAAAGATTCCAAGAAATGCTTTGCATTTCTGGAACCAGAAATTCCTTTGGAATTTCTTTGTTTCTAGGACACAAAAAATCTTCGATTTTTTCGTGCAAAAGACCGTCTGCTGTCATTATTGTTGTTGCCAACTTTAAAATCTTATCTTTACAGTATCCTACTTAGTTTAGAAATCTTTTTATATGCCTTAGAGTTCTTTTTATAAAATGGCAGACAAGGAAAACAGACTATTATGTAAGGTAATTATAGAAGTAGCAGGTAAACCAAAGGAGCATATAGAAAATACATTACGTCTTGTTTTAAAAAAGATCAAAGATGAGGAAACGGACATTAAATTTAAACAAGGAGATTTATATAAAGCTAAGGAAGTTAATATTTCAACTGAACAAAAAGGGCAGATATGGAGCACATTTACAGAACTTGAACTATACATGAAAGATGTTGAAACCTTGATTGGATTTTGTTTTACTTATATGCCAAGTTCTATTGAAATTCTTGAACCACAGGATATCAGATTTAATCTTAAAGACTTTTCAGATTTATTAACAGAGCTCTTAGCAAGACTGCATCAGATTGGGATAGTACTAAAGAATTTAAATGCCGAAAAGGAGGTATTAAACAGAAATGCAGCTAGTCTATTAAGGAACATTGTGATGATATCTTTAAGAAAAAAAGAGAAAACACTTGATGAAATAGCAAAATTTTCTGGTATAGATAAAAACAAGCTGAAACCCTTTATTGATGAATTTGTTAATATGGAGTTTCTCAAAGAATCAGATGGTAAATATTCTTTGGTTAGGTGATCCTCACGTTAGAAGAACTTAAAAAAAAGGTTGAGGCAATTTTGTTTTCAGCAGGAAGAAAACTTGAGTTTGAAGAAATTAGGAGATTATGCAGAGCAAAAGAGGAAGATTTAAAACAAGTTCTAGAGGAACTTAAAAAAGAGATTGATGAAAAAGATTCTTCGATAATGTTAGTTGAAGAAGGTAATGGATGGAAACTTACTATAAGAGAAAAATACCTTAATGTGGTTAGAAGAATCGTAACACAAACAGAACTTACAAAATCAATAATGGAAACATTAGCAGTTATTGCTTGGAAATACCCTGTTGTTCAGTCTGAAGTTATAAAAATTAGAACAAATAAAGCTTATGATCATCTTAGTGAATTAGAAGAACTTGGCTATATTACCAGACAAAAATATGGAAGAACCAAACTCGTAAAACTTACACAAAAATTTTTTGATTATTTTGACTTGCCTCCTGATAAGGTTAAGGAGGTTTTCAAGGATTTTAATCAAATCGCAGAAGCAATTCAACAAAAAGAGGAGGAAATTAAAAAGAAAAAAGAAGAATTGGAAAAAATGAAGGAAAGTAAGGAAAATCAAAAAATTGAAAAACAAAAAGCTGCTGATGAGACAACTAAAGAGGCTACTGGACAAACAGGAGAAGATGAAGTAGAAGAAGAGTCAAAAGAACAACCTAAACAAGAGGTTCTCGCACCAAAAACAGAGCATACACCTCTTGAACAAGAGACCTCAAAACAGGAACAGATTCAGCCTACAAAAGTTACTCCTGAATTAACTACAGAAAATGTAGAGTCAGCAGAAAAATCTCCAGAAAGAGCAACGCATGAACCAGATAAAAAATTAGATCAGGAATCAGAAAAACAAGTTTCAGAAGAAAAAGTAAAGGTAATTGAACCCCCAGAAGTAGATTTGGTAGATAAAGAAGGGCACAAACAAAAACTAGAAGTTTATGATGAACAAGAAGAAGAAAAACAAAAAGTCAAAGTAGTTGGGCAGAAAAAATTAGGAGAACTAGAAGTTGTAGATGAAATACCAGAAAAACAAGAACTCAAAGAAACAATTGAAGAGAAACAACCTAAAGAATCAGAAGAAGTGGATGAAGAAGTTGAAAAGCGTGTTGAAGCATTATTACATCCAAAGGAATCTAAAAAAGGTTCAGAAGATAAAACAAATAAATAAAAAATGCTTATATTACGTTGTCCTAAATGCAAAAATGAGATGAAATACCAAAGTCGTAACTCTATTCTAACCAAAAAAAGAAAACAATGTGTTTACTGTGGTAAGGTGTTTAAAATTACTGATTATATTGTTAAGAAATTATAAGCTATGCATCTTATATTTTAAATCACCATAATGTTTATAAATATTTTATAGTTTATAATTTTTTTAATGAAATTTTTCAACTTCTTTGGAGTTCTTAAAAGACATGAAAAAGATTAAACTAATATTAGAAGATGGAACAGAATACCCTGGATACTCATTTGGTGCAGAGAAATCTGTTTCAGGGGAGGTTGTTTTTAATACAGGTATGGTTGGTTATCCTGAATCTTTAACTGATCCAAGCTACAAAGGCCAGATTCTTGTATTAACCTATCCTTTAATAGGAAATTATGGCGTTCCTGGTAAAGAAAAAGAGAATGGTATATTAAAATACTTTGAATCAGATAAAATACAAATCAAAGGTTTAATAGTTACTAACTTTACTGAAGGATATTCGCATTGGAATGCTAAAAGATCTTTATCTGAATGGATGAAAGAATTTAATATCCCAGGCATATCAGGGATTGATACAAGAGAATTAACAAAAAAACTGCGAGAAAAAGGAACCATGCTTGGGAAGATTATTTGTGATAATCATAATGTTAAACTTGAAGATCATAATAAAAGAAATTTGGTAGCTGAGGCAAGTATAAAAAAACCAATTATATACAAAAAAGGAAAGAAAAGAATTATACTAATAGATTGTGGTACAAAAAATAATATTGTGAGGGCATTTTTAAAAAGGAATATAACAGTAGTTAGAGTTCCATGGAATTATAACTTTTTACAGGAAAAGGTTGATGGCATTATTATATCAAATGGTCCTGGAGATCCTAAAAAATGTACAGAGACGATTAGAAATGTAAAGAAAGCTTTTTCAAAAAAGATCCCTATTTTGGGTGTGTGTCTTGGATCTCAGATATTAGGTTTAGCAGCAGGTGCTAACACATACAAATTAAAATATGGTCATAGGAGTCAAAATCAACCATGTGTAGAGGTTGGTACTAAAAGATGTTATATTA
>Ga0209636_10003652_pt1 | contig 15691 bp, 16 predicted proteins | sample DeeMarSWOR152_54_FD_187464 | JGI IMG/M metagenome (GOLD analysis project Ga0209636, IMG submission 187464) | Marine sediment microbial communities from White Oak River estuary, North Carolina - WOR-1-52-54 (SPAdes) (version 2) | ecosystem: Environmental > Aquatic > Marine > Intertidal zone >...
CGTGGCACTAACGCGGCTAATATCACGTACTTACCATCTTGTAGTTGGGTGGATTTACAGACAAGAATACCATTTTCACACCGGATTGTGATATCGCGGATAGCGCCGAGGGTTAGTTCCTCCCTAGCGCGGTCTGCCGCATTATGAACAAAACTGCCCATTGCCGCTGCAACCTTTTCATCAACACCTCGGCGAACAGCCGATGCGATGACAAACCCTTCATCTGTGGCAATGATGCTCGCTTTAACTCGCCCTGAGCTATTCAAATCCTCTAAGATCTTTGTTAGCGCATCAACAGTTGAGGACATCTACCAGTTCCTCCAATAACCAGTTTCCACCGCTGCACTTCACATCATATTTAGTACAACGGCTTATAAATTCCGCTTGCGTTCATTTTTTCTTCTCTTCGAAGAACAGTTCCCTCGACACGTAACTATTTAGAGAACCTCCCCCTTCAAAACCCACTATCTTTGGTGGAATTCACGATGAGCTTAGAACTCCGCAATACCTGGATTATCATCACAACGATCATCATCACAATTGTATCTCTGGTGTTATTCTTTGCCCGAAACCGTTTAACCTGGGTTCATCGCTACAACGACAACTTTCTCGGTGTGTTTGGCATTGAAACAAGTCATGTTCCTTGGGTTCGATATCTAGTGAGTTGGATACTAGGAACCTGTATCGCTACTGTGCTACTCACACTTCTAATCAACATTGGCTTCACCTTGTATTTATTGTCAGGTCTTTCTGGTATTCCTCTTGATGCCGTTGTCATCTCATTAGCCATTGGGGCAATCATTCTCACGGTTATCCTGCTCATCGCAGCCATTCCGGCGGTTCTTGCTATGCCATTATCCTGTCCTACGGCCCTTGGCGTTTTCATTTTCCTTACTCAGTACGCCTACGAATACGTCCCTGGTTTACCCTCAACTATCGTCTATAATCTCAGTTATCTCAGCACCTTACTCTACCTTGGAACCATCGCAATCGGGTTCGTCGCCATTTTCCTATCTTTTTACCTCCTCCTCCGCACCTACCTCCTTACCCCATTAATAAAACGACGACGAACCCAATCTAATGAAGAAACTGCCAACCCTGAATGACACTCTGGTTCAAAATTCAAAGTCTGATAGAATCGCTGAGAAAATAAAAAGGGGGCTAGGACAATCCCAGAGAAACACACTCGCCGATGAGATTGCCCACAGCCATGTGGGACTTCTATATAGCTCTAGAAGTCATGAGGCATCAAAGTCTTACGCTTGTTTGCCTTAGCTCGATGGGTTGCCTTCGTAATGATTTTTTCGACCATGTCATCGATTGCTTGATAAGCTGCAGCAGAAACTTGGAAACCCATTGCGTGAGCTTTCTTGGCAATTGCTTTCTTCACAATTTTATCTACAGCCAATTTTAATTCCTCCAACGGAACTACACGGCTTCTCCTCCCATCCAAATGTGAGAAGAAATACCGCTGTAGTGGGGTCTGGCGGCTTCTCCTATTAAAAGGTTTGGGTCGCCCTTATTTATCGTTCTAAATATATAAATCGCCTTAATTCTCTATAAAACGGCGTCTTCTCAGAGTTTGAACTGAATTCCCTGCTGTTTAAGCGCTTTTTCTAAAACTTGCTGTCGATATTCAAAATTCCGGACGGCCTCTCCAAGCATAGGGAGCAGTTCTAGATCTTCACCTTTGAAACTTTGGTGGAGATTTTCGAATGCCAGTATCAAATCAGCACCAACAGCTTGAGCTCCTACCGCAGCCATGAGCAACGTCTTCCGTTCTTCAAAGGAGTCAGTGGTTTCACTCTGTGCAAGTAACCAATAGAACACTGGTTTAATGAGCTTAAACGCCCAAAGAAGACCAAAAAACTGCCACATCTGGGCCCTGGGATCCTTTGGCATCTCAAGAAGTTGACGGATGATAACAGTGACTTCCCTTCGTGCCTCAGTAAACTCTTTAGCCGCTTGGGCGAAATCACCCTTTTTGGCTAATTCACTTCCGGTATTCATCAGTTCAAAATATCGTTTAGGGAGATCATGTATAGTGGCAAAAGTGATTAGTTCGTCCTCAAGTTTCTTCATGTCCTTATTCGAGTTTTTTTCGTTCACGGCGAATATAACCTCCTTCGCTTGCGAGCTCTTTGAAAATCTTGTAATCCTCATCTGATAACCGTAGGAGATTAGCTGCCTCACCATCGGGGATATCTGATGATTGGGCAAGGAGTCGAGCAACATCTTCGATTCGCTCTCGAACTGTCAGGAAAGCCGTCTCAGAAATTGTACGAAGTTCGGAACCCTTTTCACCCAATGTTTTTTCAGCATGTGCAACGGTGTTGGCAATATTCAAGGGTTGTGGATCAAATCCAACGGGTAACACGACGTGTTCTTCAACAAGGAGACAGACATAAGTGAGCCCCATTTTCGAAGAGTTAGCGAAGGTGGCTTCATAAGCACGATTGGGCAAGCTTAGGATGAAGGACATATTTGGGGGACGATCTCGTAAAACTTGTAGAGCTGCTCCAGCATCTTCAAAGTACATGACAGGAATCCGACGCCGACGCATGGTTTGGAGCGCACGAATCACCGACTGATTGCGTGTCTTCCGACCTACTGCCAAGATAGGAGCTCCTCGCAAGAGACCATAAAGAAGAATGTCGAGGCCAGGACCGAATCGACGCCATAGGCGAATTATCGCAGGGCGAAGTTCCATCAATTCTGGAGGTTTTTCGAAGGTGGGAAGATAATCTTGCACTACTTCCCTGGCAATCGGAATGAAAGATCGAAATGGTGCCACTTCTCCTGTCCATCGCCGTAATTCCTTCTGATATCGATCCAAGAACAACGCATTCAACGTTTTCAACACAGCCATTATCGAAACATCATCATCTTCTCGATCAGCTAAGGCTACACTGAGCACTGGATCAGCCAGATCCCACACAAATTGGTAGTTACCTGTCTCAATGCTGGCGACATCTTCATCAAGGAGGTCTTGACCAAACATCCGTAAGGCTGAAAGAAAACCGGAAACCAGTTCAGGGCTTACTCGTTCTTCCTTATCAGTAAAAACAATAGACACTAGAACTAGTCCACTTTTATGAAAATGGTACAACCGATGAATCATCAGCAAGCCCGTCCTTTTGTTCGTAAGTTCGTATAAATGACTTTCCACTCGAAATTGAAATCCGACTAAAAGTTGAAGAAGCGCTGAAGTACTTTTCTTGAATAAATTGTCTAACCAGAGGGGTAAATCCAATTATTCCTGACCACGTCGCAGCAAGAGCTTGCGGATTAACAAGAAGATAATAATTGCCAACACGATGACAGCCACTCCAATTATAATTAGAATCGGTAAGGGGCTTGGAATCGGTTCTAAGGGGATATTCGTTGCTAGGACTTCATAATAGTAGGTCAATGTTTGTTGGGTAAGGTCGACTGAAAGGATTCGAGTATCATTGGCTTGGTAGTAAATTCCTACGTCATGATCAATTACAAAGGCGGTTTCTTGAAGTTCTTCGGGGGTTGAGGTACTATTGAAAAGTTGATAACAAAGTTGGTCACTTCCCTGGAAGGCAAGGGTTGTATAGTCAATTTGCTGCCAGCGACTGTTACCTACAATCACATCAGTCCCAGTTGTAAGAGTGGTTAAAGTGGCATCGTCGAGAAAGAAACCAGACACTCCGTTTGTGATGGGGTAAGCAATTAGTCCGTCGGCGACGCCCGTTGGGGCTGGGGCTGACACTGACCCATCTAAGGATTCTATGGTTTGCCAAGACGAATTCGATACAGTAGCAACGTTACTGAAGATACTCACAGAGAAATTGTAAAGTGCTTCAAGCACAGGACCCACTTGTGCGATGTTTAAAACGCTGATGGTCAAGTTCACGTATTGCTGCCAATGAAGAGTGTAGTTTCCAAATGAGAGGTTTAGCCCGGTCCAATGATAAATTTGGGTCGCGGTGAGATTCGGTTGAATACTTACAAATCCGTAGTCGTATTCTGTCAAATTCCCAACATTTGGTGTGTACGCTGCAACCCTTGGTTGCATTGAGATGAAAGCAGTTCCACTCAAACCAATAAGAAAAACGAAGATCAATCCGATGACAAATGGTTGGCGAAAGGTTTTCACACGCAATCCTCAGTAATCGACTTAGAAAGGACTTTATTAAATCCCTTGTGTTAACACGAACTAATCTACTTCTCAAAATACCCTATTTTGATTCTCTTATTCCGGAGTCCTCTCTCTTTTTATTGAGCCCCTACTTCACCATCATAGCTATTAACGAGTAGAGAAATGTCTCATCGGCTGTGACTGACATGATAGATGAAGAAAAGCTTCGACGATCAATCGAGGAACACATGGAAAACGCTGAAGAATACATTCGTAAACAGGAGCGCGACAGTGCCCTGATAGAATTTGATATGGCTGCAGCTAAACTTGACGCGGCTGGGAAAATAAATCAATTGGAACAATTGTGGGCACATGCAGCTGCTGGTTTCACCGCTGCGGAGGCCCCGCGTCAGGCGGCCACCAGCTACCTCCACCTTGCGGAACTTGAGGTAAAAGCTGGTCGACAAACTGAGGGTCGCGATAGCTACTTGTCAGCAGCCAATTCACTTTTTGCAGTTCGCGAGAAAAACCCAGAATTGTGGACAACAATGATTCAGGCTCTTGAGCATGCCATTGACCTCAGCCTAGCCTTGGAGGAAACCTCGCTGGCCATTGAACTCCTATTCAAGACTGCTATCATTCAATATCGCGAAACAGGATTCACCCTTGATGCCATATATTCACTCGAACGGGCTCAACAACTTCTAGAACAAGTGCCCAACCACCCCCTCGCCCAAGATATTAATGAAAAACTCCAAGAGCTTGTCGACTATCAAACTTAACATCCACACGCTCTCAGAATAGTTCAGACAACCAATCCCCCGCGTAACTGGACAATCCGTCCCTGGCTCAAAACGGATGTGACTCAGTTACGCGAGGGCTTGGAGGCTCTGCTGCACGACCCATGCTCTCTCTTCCTCAGTGAGTGCGGGGTGAACTGGGAGGGACAACACTTCCTTAGCGGCTTGCTCGGATACCGGCATCGACCCCTCCTTATACTGGAAGAGCCGCCGGTAAATGGGGGTTAAATGGAGAGGAACCTCATAGTAAATTGCAGCACCGATTTTTGCGGTGTGCAACGTTTTTTGGACGTTATCTCGGTTCCTTGGGGCAAGAATGCGAATTGTGTACAGATACCAATTATGTGTCGCCCAAGACGCCTCCGTGGGGCGCACAATATTCTTCACATCAGTTAGATGGCTTGTCAGATATTCGGCGTTCTTTTTTCGTTTCTCTAAAAAGACAGGAAGCCGTTTCATTTGTTCAACGCCAATGGCGGCCTGCAATTCGGGTAACCGATAATTGTGACCCAACTGTACATACTCATAGGGGCGAATTTCCCCATGCGTACGAATCTGCTGTAGGGTTTCGGCTAATTCATCATCATTAGTTGTGAGTAATCCCCCTTCGCCCGTGGTTATGACCTTACTTGGATACAAACTGAAACAGCCCACATCTCCAATGGTCCCCACATTACGACCCTTATACTTCGAACCGTGTGCTTGTGCTGCATCCTCAATTATTCTCACATCATGTTTCTGAGCTAGCTCAACCAGTGGATCCATGTCTGCAGGATGACCATACAAATGAACAGGTAAAATGGCACGAGTTTTGGGTGTGATTGCTGCCTCTACTTTAGCAGGGTCTAGGTTGAAATTGTCGGGTGAGATGTCTGCAAAGACTACCTTAGCTCCATTTAGGAGCACCATGTTCGTTGTGGCAATAAAACTGAAGGGGGGTGCGATGACCTCATCACCCGCCTTTACGTCGAAGGCGAGTAGGGCAGCATGAAGAGCAGCGGTCCCCGAGTTCATTGCGATAACGTGTTTGGCACCAACAAACTTCGCAAAGGCTTCTTCGAAGCGACGGACGAACGTACCAGATCCCGACTTGTGAGTTAACATCCCGCTTTCGAGGACTTCGGTGACCGCTGCTATTTCTTCTGCACCTAGTATGGGGAGGTTGGAAGGAATGAATCGGTTCGGTGGTGAGGTCGGTTTCGGAGGCACTGTCGTAGTCTCCATATAGTGATGGTGCGGATCCTCCATATAAAATTAACTGTTATTACCTAAAAATGAGTTAAAATTGGGAGTTGCGAAATTTTCTCGTACTAAATCAACGTCAAAAAGAGAATTCAAATCTGAAATAGCACACGCTCTTCACATTTTTGGTAAAAGCTAGAAGCAAGGCTCACCTTGGAAACCATAAGTCTATACAAATGCAGAAGGTGGATGGGGATTAGAGGCTGCCAATCACTTGCATGAGGATTTTGTGGTGACGTAATTCGTCTTCGTAGATGTGTTTAAATATCGCTTTAATTGTCGGTTGCTTCACATTCTTGATTTGCTCTTTGAGAAGCTCGATCATTTGGTTTTCGACTTCGATGTGTTGTTTGAGGTCGCGCTTAGCTACTTCTTTATCAATCCAACGCTGTTCGTCGAAATCTTTGAAAGAATATGGTGTTTCTTTGAGTACCCGTTCGACCGTTTGGTACATCTTCAAGTGTTTCGCGGAGTCCATTCCTAATTCTTCGATGAGAAGCTTTACAGCTGCATTTGTTAAAGTTTTAGCCGTCTTCTCATAGAGTTCAACTGCCTTTGCTTCAATCTTCATGGCACGAGTAATCATTTCGAGTAATTCTTTATGCGGTGTTTCAGACATTGTACTCAGACCCATAATTGTAATGGCACAAAATGGGATTTACTCTAAGAAAAGACTTCTCCTCTTGGCAATGAACCGGATTAAAACTTCCACACTTCTTCCTTCAGAATCTTGTGATGGCGTTCTTCATCATTGAGGATATGCTGTAAGAGGGTTTTGATAAGTTTATCATCAGTTGCTAGAACCTCATCTTTGATAAGCTCGATCATCTTCTTTTCGCGATCTATATGTGTTTTAATCGCTTCCAATCCTTGATTCCGTTGTTGCCAAGTACTGACGAACGTCTCTCGAGATAGTTCGCCAGATTTTAAAGATTCGAGCATCATCTGAACGATGGCAGCGTGTTTGGTCGAATCTGCAGCACAGATCTCAAACAATGCTTTAATCCCTACATGATCGATATCCTTCATTTCCTTTCGTAGGGCTCGGGCCGATTCTTTCTCAAGTGTAAGTTGAGTTTCTAGTAATTTGATTAATCGTTCATTGGCCATGATTTTTTACTCCTTCATGAGGTTATCAATAATGTCACGGTAATATGAGTGAACGTTAGGACTCACCCGTGCATCCAATGCCTTAAATTCTTTGGCTAATTTATTCAATTCTTTCTTGGACAACATGTCTGCCGCTGCAGGAAATAGTTCTGTATCTTCCAGCTTGATATGTGGGTCAATTAGTTCAAGATATCCATCTAGACAGCGAATTACTCGTTCTCGGGCTGCACGGTCACCGGTAAACATGGGGCGTGCCCACCGTCGTAAGTCGGATATGTAGCCAAGGAGATACATGTGTTCTTCAACGAGCTTATCGATAGTAGCATTATACTCCGAAGATACCGACTGTTCAACAATGGCAGGAAACAGAAGCTGTTCTTCTTTGCCATGGTGAACTATGTCAGCATAGGTGCTCCAAAAATCAACGAGCTTCCAATAACGGCGGGGGCGGATTGGACCACCAGCATTGATTTCATTGCGAAAGGCTTCGGACGCTGAAACAGCTTTCGCAATTAGTCGGTGCTCCTTAACCAAGTGTTCAAGAGGTTGCATCAAATCACTCCTAACGAAAGATTATGGTGTCCTCTAAACAAACATCTCGGTTAAAAAAACCTTTGATTTACGGGTTCGTGTTAAAGCGTAAGTTTAGTTGGTTCAAATAGATCGGGTATCACTACTTGGATTCCTGGCACAGCATCTTCTGCAAGTTCTTTGTATTTGTTCATTTGACGCGCATTTCCATGCATTGGCACAACTACTTTTGACCTTAAATCCAGAGTGAATTCTAAAGCAGTTTCAGGGGTGCAGGAGGGTGAAGGTGTACCAGTCGGAAGAAATGCCAGATCTGCAGGGTGGTTCTTCACGGGCACATGACCTGAGTCACCTGCATGGAAGATACTGAACTTATCGTACGCCACATGAAAGAGGGTGATTGGTCGGGGATGTACACCGATAAAAGATGTCACTTTCACATCATTTACGGTGGTGACAGATTTTGGGTCAGCAAAGGTTAGGTGTGATGATGGGATTCTCTTGACAAGATCTTCGGCGACCTGGGGCTCAGCAATAATGTGGGCGGAAGTTTTGTTATGAATTCTTCCCACGTAGGGTGCATGATAGTGATCCCAGTGAGTGTGCGTTAAAAACAGAAGGTCAAGTCTAGGGATATTATCAACCACTTCTTTCTCCAAAGTTTTTCCCAAATCGAAGGCCAACGACAACTTTGAAGTCCGTAAAAGAATTCCTGCATACCCAATATACAAGAAAGCTATGTTCGAACCTTCTAAGGGTAGCTCAAAAAATGCTTGGAGTGCTTCTATTGATGTTTTGTCTTCGACCATGACAGAGGCCTCTCTTGATAGAGCACATCTGAAGGTTAGATAACTAATTTTCCATTGCCATCACTGTCTGCCAAAACGATTTTCATCCTTCCATAAATAATAAGAAATGAATCTGTACAGAGTCTGTTTTCTTCAGATGAGGTTGTGAGATTATGCGTCAACTTCGCCCTCGCTATATTGTCTTTCTCATTGGCATACTCATGATGGTCAGTGGAATTGGCATGGCATATGGGACTCAAACCAACCTAGGAACAGTGCAAACAACGCAATTTTATCTCATCACCAGTGAAGGTGTCCCCATCCACAGCACCTTACAAGTTCCCAATGCTGCCACGCCTGCCTCCCCATTACCTGGCGTGATTGTCATCCATGGAGTCATGGGAACCAAAGAATGGATTATGGGCTTTGGTATTGAATTGGCACGACGTGGCTTTGTCGTCTTGACCATCGATGCAGTTGGTCATGGAAATTCCGGTCCTAGTCTTGGTTCAGGAACAGATCGTGGAGGCATCGTCGCGCTCGAATTCTTGGATAGTCTCCCCTATGTGAGCACTATTGGCATGGTAGGACACAGCATGGGTTCCGGAATTGCCTCTCAAGCCATGAATGTTTCCTCCGTCCAAGTTGATAGTTTTGTAATCGTTGGAGGCGGAGGCTTGGTCAATTCCACCTATCCCAATAACGTACTCATCGTTACGGGTTTGTATGATGAATTGTTCAACATTCCTGGAATGTTGGATGCCTTAGCCACTCCTTTCAATACCACCGCTCCAGTGATTCCCGGGCAACTCTACGGAAGTTTTGTCACAGGGACAGCACGAAAAGTTGTGATTCCCCAATCAAATCATCTGTTTGAAATCGTCGACCCCTATGCCATTAGTGAATCTGTCGACTGGCTCTTGAACAGTCTCAAAGGCTCTCCCGACGCTTATTGGATTCCTGCCCAAAACCAAATCTATCCCATATGGATTCTTGGGGGATTACTTGCCTGCATTGGTGCCATACTTTCAGTGTTAGCTCTTTTTACGATTCTCATCCGTTTCGGGCCCTTCCGGCAAATCCAACAATCTCCCAACTCCTCGTATTTCGCTAGCACACCTGTATATCTGGGGCTAGGTCTACTCTATGGAGTCAGTGGCCTTGTTACACTATTTGCCCTATTACTGGTTGATATCCCCCTCTACTTCACTCAAGGGTTGGGATTATCTGTAGCTTTAGGACTCTTGGCAGGAGGACTGGTTACCCTCTTAATCCTCCTTGGAATCAAATTCTATCAAATCAAAAAATCCAAGAATCCTCCAACTTGGAACGACTACGGTGGATTCAATGGCAAACCCAACCACTTAGTGAAAATAATCGGACTCGGATTTCTACTAGGCTTCATCGGCATAGCTTGGCTATACCTCTGGGTGCTTCCCGTTGACCTCCTTCTCGCCCTTGACTTCCGAGCATTTCTCCCCTTTCTCAAAGCCGTCTCACCAGTACGAGCTACCTACATCCCTGTCTACTTCTTACTGCTTCTGCCCTTCGTCTTAATCGAAGCATTATGGATCATGGGGTTGTTAAGAACTGCGCCCAGGGATAGATGGTGTACAACGCAAACCGTTTGGACTGTCAAGGCGATCTTCATCAAAATCCTACTCTACGCTTCAATCATAATCATCCAAACCCTAGGAAGCATTGCGATTGGTAGTTCGCTCATCTCTGGGTCCATCGGCTTCCAGCTTATCTACCTCTACATGTTCATCCCATTTTTCGCAGTGTCTACTACAGTAATCGCTTGGTCTTACCGGATTAGCAACCGCTTCTACATTGCCGTCGTCTTCAATGCATTCCTCTTTGCTTGGCTCATGGCATCCATTCTCCCCATCTACATCTAATCCAAAGGTTACAGGGGTTCTATCGCAAGGTTAAAGCAGAAGGATATCCCTCATTCACAGTGAAGACTTGGAGATCCAGATATGTCTGATGATCAGTTCTGGTTGCTAGATGCCGCCTACGACGCTGACAATGGACATGTGCAGCTCACCTATCTCCAAACCCCTGCCCAAAAGCTGCACACGGTCCTGGCTGACTTTATTCCCTATTTCTATGCTCTTCCACCAAATCTCGGTGAGTCTGTTAAGCGAAAGGAATTGATGCAAAACGAGTTCATCGAAGTGGCTCGTATCCCACACACTTCTCGTGCACAAACGGAACGCGAATGGGAACGTGACTTGAGCCCGGAATTGAGCTTCATCTATGATCAAAACCTCCGATTTGGAAGTCCCCATAAACAAACAGAGCAGGGACTTCAACTTGATGCCCCAATCCCACCTGACCAACTCCAAGAATTCAACACTCGGTTTGCTCAAATCGCGGAAGAGGACCCACTGAAATTTGATTTTCTCAAGGAGTTTTTTCGATACGCGATCCAACCAGTTCCCGACCTTCCACGGGACCTTCTCGACATCAATGAGAACTTCGATGAATCACGAATCCTGTGGGGCATAATGTTAGCGCGCATCGCCAACATTCATTTCTCCCGTGCTCTCAAAAGCCGTCGTGTCTCCGACTGGATTCGTTCCATGCTGCATACAACCTATCGCCATCTCGATATTCTCATCCCCAGCCCCGAAGAACTCACACTAGGTCATACTCCACATCGCGTTGAAGGCGCGCTCACTATTGCACCCAAACCCGGGACCTATTACAACATGACTGTCGTCGATTTCGAATCCCTGTACCCCAGCCTCATCGACCGATACAATCTCAGCTACGAAACCATGGATTGTCAACACGACGAATGCAAGACACATAGCGTTCCAGATGAACCTCATTACATTTGCACCAATCGCCGAGGAATTTTCAGTGCACTTATCGGGGCGCTGAAAGACTTACGCATTCACTGGTTCAAACCCCTCAGCCGACAAACTGACCTACCCAAAGCAGAACGGGAGCACGCGACAACCATCTCAGATCTTCTCAAATTACTTCTCGTGAGTAGCGGAGGTGTAACAATACGCATTCGTGGACTAGCCTCCCCTCCTCTAGCTGAATCCATGATGGCCTATGGACGCTGGGCCTTACGATCTAGCTGGGATTTTGCTATTGAACATGGCATGCGCCCCATTTACGGAGATACTGACTCGCTCTTCTTAGACCATCCAACAGCCAAACAAGTGAAATGGCTCATCGCAAAAGTGAAGGACGAACTTAAACTTCGTCTAGCTGTGGATGTCGTATACCCACTATGTGTATTCAGCTCAGCAAAGAAAGCCTACTTTGGAATACTGCCCGATGGAACACCCGACCCTAAAGGCATCACCCTAGGAAAATCGAACACTCCACCACGGTTCCGTCAAATCTTCTTGGAAGTCGCAAAACCCCTCGTCGGAGTGGATTCTCCCAAAAAGCTAGCCAACGCTAGACCTGAAATCGTAGAAATCCTCCAACACCAAATCGCCGCTCTTCGTCATGGTGAATTTACCGTTGAAGATATGGAGTATAAGGTGAAAGTCTGGAAAGCTGAAAAAAATCTCAAAAGAGGAAGCGGGCTAGCCCAACCCTACCAAGCCATGCAACAGCTCACCGATAAGGGAATCAAAGTGAAAAAACGCGAAGAAATTGGATTCGTCAAAGTCAAGCCCTTCCGCTACGGTTCTCGCATCTTTAGTGTCAAACCCACACGCATGGCAACTCGTCACGAAATTGATGTCCCAGACTATATCCGCAAACTTGAGATGGCGTTCGAACAGGTTCTTGCCCCCCTTCAAATCGAATTTCCCAAGAAACGGTCACAAGGACTTGATTCATTTCTTTCAGAAGCTCAGCACGAACCTTTTACTACTGATGAAAGCGAATCAGACTCCTCTGGTCGATGGGATTCAAAGGATCAACAGAAACGACTGCAAGATTTTGTAGAGTCTAATGACTTCGACAATACCGGTTAGCTCAAACAGGTTTCTAATCATTACGTTTAAACTAGTTTATACGTAAAAATAGTAAACTTTTATATACAACCACCCGTAAACGAAAAGTATGGTGGAGATTCGTTTTCTTGGCACCGTCGAAACGGTCCTAAAAAATCGTAGACAACTCTTCGCCAACATCCATGACAAACGCAACCTGAAGAACTATTTCATCGATTTTCAGGTGGCCATCTTTCTCTTCTCCTTCATTTATGGCGCTTCCATGGGCTTCTTTTCCGGACTTGGAATCCAAGTCTTATACTCTGCGCTGAAAATCCCTCTCTTACTCTTTCTCACACTGTACATCTGTGTTCCTACGTTTTATGTTCTCGATAGCTTGTCAGGAGGAGCTTTGTCCTTTCGGCAAATGCTCACCATCCTCCTTGCTGGATTCACCATCATGGCCACTATTCTTGTTGCATTTCTTCCAGTGACTGCCTTTTTCCTTCTCACAACATCGGACTATTCCTTCATCGTGCTGCTCACATTAGCGGTCTTTGCCCTTGGAGGCATAGGTGCTGTCATCTATTTCCTTCAAGGATACTTCACAATTTACCGGCTCGAAACCGAAACTGGTCCCCAAATCACAGATTCCGGAAAGTGTCCCCAATGCGGACGAAAAATCAAGGAAGACCAAGCCTTCTGCCCCTCATGTGGAACCCGAATCATGTATGATGGCGACAAAGGGTTCCGCGCATCATCGCTTCCCATTCTCATTGGCGTATTCGTTCTAATCTTCGTTGGCACTCAGCTGGCATGGATTCTTAGACCCTATTTCCATTTCTATCCCTTCTTCATCCGACCCCTAGGAGGGAACTTCTACCTCGCAATGCTAGAACTAATCTTTCCATGGCTGTAATGCAAACAGGGATCTAAGAATTGTTAGCTGAGTTCCCCATCTTTTTCCACCGGGTTTCTGAGAATCCCGATGCCGTCAATCTCGGCTTCGACCACATCACCCGGCTGTAGAAACACCGGCTTGGGTTTCACCTTGAATCCCACACCAGCGGGCGTGCCCGTCGCAATGACATCTCCTGGTTCCAATGTCATGACTTGAGAAATATCTGCAATCAGTTCTGCTACCGAAAATACCATGTTAGCCGTGGAACTATTTTGACGCGTTTTCCCGTTGAGTCGCAGTTGCATCTGCAAATCTTGGGGATCTTGAATCTGGTCTGGGAGCGTCAGACATGGACCCATGGGTGCAAAGGTATCGAAGCTCTTGCCCCGGAACCATTGTCCATCCCGGAATTGATAATCGCGAGCCGACACATCGTTGAAGACTGTATATCCCCCCACATAATCCAAAGCTGTATCAACAGGGATATTGTGTCCGCTTTTGCCAATTACCACGCCTAATTCAACTTCATAATCAATTTGTGATGCTCCATCCGGAATGATGATGTTCGCTCCATGTCCAATGGTTGCAGTGGGTGGCTTGGAAAACAAGATTGGCGCTTCGGGTAACTGTTGTCCTGTTTCTTCCGCATGATCCCGATAGTTGAGACCAATCGCAATAATTTTCGTAGGGCGAGGAATCGGGGCTAACAGGGTCATTTCATCGATGGGTTGGGCATCAATCCGACCTTTCAAAGCGGCCTCAATCGAATTTTCTAACGAATTATCATTGAATAACGAGATAATATCAGGGATACCTGGAGTTGGTACTACCTCTCCATCATCAATACAACCAACCCGGGGACCAGCATCTGTCGCGTAGGTGACCAGCTTCACCTGAAGAATTCTCTCCAATTAGAACGTGACTTCAACTAACCTGTTAAATTCCACACTTCAACCCTAAAAGATTGACTCTATTACAGGATTCATCCGACAAAATTCCTCTCACATTGCTGCTTTATTCGCCACACCGGAAGAAAAGCCACCCATCCTTCACCTTCTGAAATCGGATTAGACAGTACTGTCCTTTCAATCGCTTACCATTAAGAACAACGATGATTTCCTTCTCTTCCCATTTTACCGTATCATAAGTTCCCTGATCCCACAGCTCAACCGTTCCTGCTCCGTATTCTCCCTCAGGAATCACTCCCGAAAAGGAAGCATATTCCATGGGGTGGTCCTCAGTTTGAATTGCTAATCGGCGTACGCCTTTCTTAGTTGGAGGTTCTTTTGGAACTGCCCAGCTTATGAGGACACCGTCACGTTCTAATCGGAAATCCCAGTGTAGGTTCTGGGCTTCATGGCGCTGGATGACATAAATCTGGTTGCTTCCTGGTTGAATCTTTGGTTCGGGTTCCGTGGTTTTTTTGAAGTCTCGTTTTTTCCGATATTCGTCAAGGCTCATGTTCTATCTCTCACTTTGTTTTGTGGGTGAAGAGCCATTCAGCCAGACCTGTGCCGGTTTGTTCTAACTCTTCGCATTCATGAGTAACCATTTCTTCGAAGAGTTCCGTTTCTCCACCCTTAAATGGTCGTGCATATCGGGCAAAAGTTACTGGATGGATGAGCTGAGAGTGAATGGTGAAGGTTCGACCCTTCTTATCTTTGAGTTGAGTCTGGGCCTTGATTGGTTTTCTTATGGTTCCTTCTTCAAATTCAGTTTCAAGTTGAATTTTGACAAGTGGGGTAGTTTCGGTTGCTAAACTGACGCATCCTGAGAGATGTCCTTTGCCTTTGACGGTGTCATACCGTAGTCCAATCATGAGGTCATCAAATTGGGCTTGGAGGGCGAACCATTCATCGATATGCCAGTTTCGGCGTCCCCAGCTTTTGTCCCGTTGTCCATACCCTTTGAAGTGATGGGTGCGGCCATCTGGGTATTCGATGTGTCCTGTGATGGTTCCTGATTGTTCGAGGTGCCGTCCCCAACTGGTTCCACTTCCTCTGCCAAAATCATAGGCAGGGAATCGACTACGCCATTGGATTTCAGCGGATATTCGTGGACTTTGATAATGGATGCGCCAATCCGTGAAGGGGTTGACGAGTTCATAGCTGAGTTGTCCATCGTTCAAAGCCTGGTAGAAATCCTTAGGGATCGGACCTTCAGGTTCGGTGAGGTAGAACTCGGGAGTATCTTGAACGAACAGGGCGAAGACAAATTCGCGTTTAGGGGCGTTTGGGACAATGCCGATTGTGGAAAAACCGCTTACTTGGGCTTGGAGGTCTACCCAGTTGAAGTAGAAG
>Ga0209636_10003653_pt1 | contig 15690 bp, 10 predicted proteins | sample DeeMarSWOR152_54_FD_187464 | JGI IMG/M metagenome (GOLD analysis project Ga0209636, IMG submission 187464) | Marine sediment microbial communities from White Oak River estuary, North Carolina - WOR-1-52-54 (SPAdes) (version 2) | ecosystem: Environmental > Aquatic > Marine > Intertidal zone >...
CATGCCGGGGACAGCTGCCTTATTCACATGAAGTTTCAACCTCTCTGATGAAAGGAACAATCAATGTTGTTCCCGGAGAAAAATTGGTACTGGCTGAAATAGAAGGCCCGTATGCAGTAAGTTCAATCAGGATGCGAGCAGACCTTCCGGAAAGAGAATCTCAGAAAGCGGCACTCCGGTTAACCGAAATATCTATGTACTGGGATGGAGAGGATCAACCTTCAGTATGGTCGCCATTGGGAGATTTCTTCGGAACTGCCCCGGGAATTAATATGTATAAATCCCTGCCAATGGGAATGACATCTGATGGCATGTATTGTTTCTGGTATATGCCTTTCACTAAAGATGCAAGAATAGAATTGGTCAATCATAGTGAAATTTCATATACACTTGAATATGAAATTACATATGGTGAATTGAATCGGACAGCAGACCGTTATGGCCGGTTCCATGCCAAATGGCATGGGGATGCATTCCCGGTTCCGGATGAAAGATGGCCGGATTGGACGCTTTTAAGGACTGAAGGCAGAGGAAGGTTTTTGGGAACCATGGTGAATATTCTAACCGAAGGCCGGGAACCATGCGTGGAGCAAGCTGGTCCGGGCCATGCATGGTGGGGCGAAGGTGATGAAAAATACCATACAGACGGAGAATTTTTTCCAAGCACTTTTGGTACCGGAACTGAAGATTATTTCGGCTATGCATGGGGAACACCTGAATATTTTGAAAGGCCTTTCCATAGCCAGTCAATGACAATGAATAATATTGGTTATCAGACAGTGTGTCGCTGGCATATCACGGATAATATCCCATTCATGGTATCTTTTGAAGGCTACCTGGAAAAATATTATCCAAATGATTGCGGAACACGATACAAAGCCATTGTATACTGGTATCTGGAACCAGAAGGTTCAGATCCGTTCCGGCCGGAAAAACCGGTTTTGGATGCAGCAGTGTCAGATGTTAAAATCCGCTAATTTGTGTTCCTGTCAATTAACCACAAGGGTGCAATAAGGATGCCAGAAGGGGAATTTACAGGTTTCAAATAACAGGTTACAGGGTATAAAGTAAAAAGTGAATTTGAGATAAAAGAATTGAATAAAAAAATCGTTGAAATAGTGACACACCATATGCTTTGAAAAATTACAACCTCCAGTAAAATTGCCGATATAAATACACAATAAATTAATTTTCAATTAAATTTTTCATTAAATGGCTACACAAAGACAAAGCCAATCAGAGTCACAATCGAAGCCAATAAAAAGCGACAGATTAATGTCGTTGGATGCCCTGAGAGGATTTGATATGCTCTGGATTATGGGAGGCAACAGGATCATCATTGCCCTTGCTGACCTTACCGGTTTTGCAATTTTCACATGGACGGCCAAACATATGCATCATGCGGAATGGGATGGTTTCAGGTTTTATGATATGATTTTTCCCTTATTTCTTTTTATCGCAGGAGTCTCCATGCCTTTTTCATTTGCAAAACGAAAAGCTAAAGGTGAGACGATGCAGAAGATATACCGGCATGTATTTCAGAGGATGATCACACTGGTGATTTTCGGAATCATCTATAACCAGTTTCTCCAATTCGATTGGGGTAACATCAGGTATGCCAGCGTACTGGGAAGAATTGGCCTGGCCTGGTTCTTTGCGGCATTGATAGTATTAAACAGTAAACCAAAATGGTGGTATGTCTGGCTCAGTGGAATATTGATATTTTATTGGGCAATCATGATGCTCATTCCTGTTCCGGGTTTTGGAGCAGGGAATCTAACTATGGAAGGCAGCCTGGCCGGATATATTGACCGGCTTTTGCTGCCAGGGCGGTTATACAAAGAAGTTCATGATCCGGAGGGGATACTTGCAACTATACCAGCCATTGCCACTGCGTTATTGGGAGCATTAGCCGGCAATTTCTTACGGATGCCTGATCAGCAAATTTCACGTCTGAAAAAGGGTCTCTGGATAGGTGCTGCAGGAATCATATCACTGGGTGTTGGCTGGCTGTGGGGACTAATATTACCCATTAATAAAAACCTGTGGTCAAGTTCATTTGTTCTTTATGCAGGTGGTTGGAGCCTTTTGTTGTTATCCCTGTTCTATCTGATCATAGATGTCTGGGGATGGAGAAAATGGGCTTTCTTTTTTATTGTGATCGGTCTGAATTCAATAACGATCTATATGTTTCAGGCAGGAATAATTAATTTCCGCAGCAGTACAATGTTCTTCTTTGGTGGAATTATAAAATCATTTGCAGAAAACTGGCAACCGCTGATCGGAGCCATTGCATATACAACAGTATGCTGGGTATTCCTGTATATACTTTACAGAAAAAAGATATTCCTGAAAGTCTAGAGTTTCATAATCCCGGTTTTTCTGTGAGTTATATAAATTATGGATGACAGGGAGGTATATAACCAAACCTGTCCTGCCGAATATCCGGAAGGACAGGTTGTCGGTTATAATAATTTACTGATCAATCATCAGAAGTGAATACATTGCTAAACTCTCTGCTCTTTGCACCATGCTCTATACTCCGAGCTCCATACTCCAAGCTCCATGCTCTTAAACAAACTCAGCGTTATTCAGGAAATCAAAACTCATCTTAACACTTTCAAACATATCACGCTTGCTTTCGTCCTGTTCAACAAAACACATCTTCATACCGGCAGTATCACGCCTGGCAAATATTCTTTCGAAGTCAATTGTACCGGATCCAACCTCTGCAAAGGATTTTTCTTCTGAATCTTCCATATCTTTTAAATGCCATAGTTCAAACCTGCCAGGTGCTTTTTCAAAATAGGCTATCGGGTCCTGTCCGCCCTTTGTAATCCAGTACATATCGAGTTCAAATTTTACCAGGTCAGGGTCAGTTTCTTTTAATAATATATCATATCCCATCTTTCCATCAAGGGATTTAAACTCGAAATCATGATTGTGGTATGCGAACTGTTGCCCGGCCTGTTTACATATTTCCCCAAACTGATTAAAACGTTCAGCCCATTTCTTGTAATCATCAAGGTTGTTTCTTTCCTCTTCAGGGATAATTGCATAAACGGTATACTTAACATTGATTGAGGCCATATCTTCCACAGTTACCTTCCACTGGTCGAGAATTGAAGCTCTGCTTTCCTCAGTTGTGAGCTCAGTAACAACATGCATGCTGGGCAGTTTCATACCCAGATCTTCAACAATTGTCAGAAATTCCACAGGAGCTTTCCCAAGTATTTCACGTTCACCGTAACCGTACCCTTCGATATTTTTATATCCGATTTCTGCTATCTTTTTTAATGTTCCTTCAAGGTTCGTGTCTATGTGGTCACGGAGGCTATAGATTTGCAACCCTAAAATCTCATTGATGCCTTTTCCTGATTTACAGGCAAACTGAGGTATAAACAGGCTGCCGGCAGTCAGGATAGAGGTGGTTCTGATAAAATCACGTCTGTTTTTCATAAGAATAAGATATTAAAAGGTAAATTTGATCATCTTTCTGGCTAAGGTATATAAAAATAGGGTATTGTTCAAATTAGGTGAAAAGACCTCCAAGGTTTTTAAAACCTTGGAGGTGTTGTATTTTATTAAATATTAGTAATTTAAAAGTTTCACAATAAATAAAAAGCACATTTATTTTATCGATAACCTCCAAGGTTTAAAAAACCTCCAAGGTATTTAAACTATTTACCTCATATTTGTGCTAAATACTCTATCTTTAAATAATCCTTTATATAATAATTCAATAAAAAATGAAACAAACAACGTATCGTGTTATGACTGTTATCATTTTTGCTATTGTTGTTTCTGCTGCTTTGTTGATATCGGCATGTACTCAGCAACCACCGCAGGAATTCAGGGTTGAGGATTTGGGGTTTCGTCCCAATATCCTTTGGATTACATGCGAAGACATCACTCCTTCACTTGGATGCTATGGTGATTCTGTTGCTGATACACCCAATCTTGACCAGCTTGCCAGGGAAGGAGTCAGGTATACCAACGCTTTTTCTGTTGCCGGAGTATGTGCTCCAAGCCGGCATGCACTGATCACGGGGATGTATCCCACCAGTACAGGCGGACATCATATGCGGACAATCAGTAACCTGGTTGAAGATATCCCGGATTATGGAGTCGTCCTGCCTCCTGAAGTCAGGTGTTTCAGTGAATTACTCAGAGCCGCCGGATACTATTGTACCAATAACCAGAAAACAGATTACCAATTCCATGCACCGGTAACAGCATGGGATGAATGTGATTTTGATGCCCATTGGAGAAAACGGCCACCTGGAAAACCTTTTTTCTCAATTTTTAATTTTATTACAACTCATGAATCAAGGATATGGACACAGCGGTGGGAACCATTGCTTATAGATGAGGCAAAAGTTCCGATTCCTCCTTATTTTCCTGAACATCCCACAATCAGAAGAGATGTGGCAAGGAAATACTCCAACATTGCCGAAATGGACCGTCAGGTGAGTATTATCCTTGAGCAGCTTAAAGTTGATGGCCTGCTCGATAGTACAATTATATTTTTCTATTCCGATCATGGAGGGATGTTGCCACGTGAAAAAAGAGAGCTATATGAAACAGGCCTGCGTGTTCCTTTGCTTATAAGGTTCCCTGGAAAAGCCATGGCCGGAAAGGTTAGCGATGAGCTCGTGTCATTTGTTGATTTTGCACCGACCGTTTTATCACTGGCGGGTGTTGATATCCCCGATTATATGCAGGGAAAGGCTTTCCTGGGCCCGCACAAAGCAAATGAGCCAAGAACATATATATATGGCGGACGTGACCGAATGGATACTGAATACGATATGGTGAGAGCAGTGCGGGATAAACAGTTTAAATACCTGCGCAATTATTTTCCTGATCTTCCTTATGTCCAGGAAATTGAGTATCGAAAACAAATGCCCATAATGCAGGTGCTATATGAGTATGATGAGAAGGGATTCTTTGAAGGTGTAGAGAAGCTGTGGTGGAGAAAAACCAAGCCCCTTGAAGAATTATATGATCTATCAAAGGATCCATGGGAATTGAATAATCTGGCAGATGATCCGGAATATAATGAAAAACTTGAAGAAATGCGAACTGCGTTAAAAACCTGGCAAGAAACTTATGGGGATAAAGGATTCGTCCCTGAGAAAGAAATGCTGAAAGAAATGTGGGAGGGTAATACTCAACCAGTGACATGTACCGTTGAGTTTAAACTCGAAGGTAATTTACTCACAATCACATGTGATACAGAAGGTTCATCAATTGCATGGCGGTTTAAGGAAGAAGGTGATCCTGATCAATGGTATCTCTATAAAAATCCGGTTGAACTGTCACAACCTGTCGTTATCGAGGCTCTTGCAAACAGAATTGGTTATGAGGACAGTGGCATCAGTTATTTCGAGTATAAATAGTGAAGTTCAGATACTTTTGATTTCAGAACATTTGATTAACGATTTCAGATTTGAGAAGTTATGATACTTCATATATTATAAATCCCTGCCTGCAGACAGGGATAATCATTAATCTTAAATCAATTATTTAAATTTCCAATGGACTCTCTGGTAAAATGGGCTGAGTTGGCTATACAACACAAATTTGAATCCATTTCGCGGATCAGTGTAAATAAAATTTGAAATTTTAATAAGATCAATTAAAAATCCAATTTGAAGTTATTCAATGAGAAATATTTGCATAATTGTCATCTTATTTCCCATATTTCTGGGATGTAAATCAAAAACCGGGGATAAAACAGTTACTCCTGATCGGTACAATATTCTTTGGGTCACCTGTGAGGATATGAGTCCTCATCTTGGATGTTATGGAGATACTCTTGCTAGGACGCCCAATCTTGACCGACTTGCGCAGGAAGGGATTCGGTTCACAAATGTTTACTCTGTTTCCGGCGTATGTGCTCCAAGCCGGGCAGCTATTATAACCGGCTTATATCCATGTAGTTTCGGAGCCCAGCATATGCGGACGCTGGCCAGAACAGCATCAATTGATAAGATAACAGACCCGGAAGCACTTTCCATACCTGTTTATGAAGCAGTACCACCACCATACGTTAAATGTTTTCCGGAATACCTGCGGGCCATCGGATATTACTGTACGAATAACAGCAAGACCGATTATCAGTTCCATCCTCCTATTACTGCCTGGGATGAGAATGGCTCAAAAGCACACTGGAAAAATCGGAAATCCGGTCAGCCGTTTTTTGCTGTATTCAACATCGGGATTACCCATGAATCACAAATTTGGCAAAGGGCTGGTGATACATTAATAACTGATCCCGCATCTGTGCCGGTTCCTCCTTATTATCCCGATTCGCCTGTAATTCGCAGGGATCTTGCCAGGATGTATGATAACATAGCTCTAATGGATCAACAGGTTGGCAACTTTCTGGCTGAACTTAATGATGCTGGATTAATGGACAGCACAATTATCTTCTTTTATAGTGATCATGGTGACGGAACACCACGTGCAAAACGATGGGTATATGATTCGGGACTTCATGTCCCACTTATTGTCAGATTTCCCGGCCAGGAAGAAGCAGGAATGATAGTTGATGAATTGATCAGCTTTATTGATTTTGCTCCTACTGTTTTATCACTCGCCGGGATAGATATCCCGGATTATTTACATGGACGGGCTTTCCTTGGCAGCCGTAAAGAAATGGAACCGGAATTTATTTTTGCTGCCCGTGACCGGATGGATCCTGCCCTCGACAATATCCGTGCCGTCAGGGATAAACGTTATAAATATATCCGGAATTATATGCCTGAAAAACCTTATGTACAGTTCATTCCTTATCGCGACCAGATGCCATTAATGCAGGAATTGCATAAATTTGAAGGAGAAGATAAACTGAATGATATACAGAAAATATGGTTCAGTAAAACCAAACCTGAAGAAGAGCTGTATGACCTGGAAGATGACCCGTATGAGATTAACAACCTGGCTGATAATCCTGACTACATTGAAATACTTGATCGAATGAGAAAAGCACATGAAAATTGGAAAACCAACTACGATCCTTACAATCTGATTCCGGAAACAGACCTTGTGAAACTCTTATGGCCACCTGACGGTATCCAGCCGATTACTGACCCTGTCCGGTTTTCACCAGAGAATCATTTAATTCGATTGTTTTGTGATACCGATGGAGCATCCATTGCATACCATTTCTCAAGTCAGGATAATAAAAATGAATGGCAGTTGTATACATCGCCATTAAAAATTGTGAAAGGAGACACTCTTAAAGCAGTAGCAATTAGAATAGGATATAAACAAAGTGAAATGAGCAGTTATTATTAATTGCTATACGATTAAAACAACTCTTATGCATGGCTAAATAATATATGTTTTTATTAAATCCTGACGCATTGTGTCATTGAATAATGTAAGTTGTTATATATGAGATTTTTATATAAATCCATTTCGAGTTCTCGGGACGACTTTATATAGAATTGATTATAAATATTATCGTCGTTAATAGCACAACACTTTAAATCCTATACAATTCTTTAAATACAAATGAATTATAAACAATTTGAAATCCTGAGTTTTGACTGTTATGGTACGTTGATTGACTGGAAAAAGAGCATTCTGGATATTTTATTACCTGTGATCAGGGAATATTGTCTGGATTTATCAGGAGATAAACTGTTTCATTTGTTTTTGGATGCGGATAATAAACTCATAGGTATGGAATACAAACCGTACCGTGATATCCTTACAGATATGATGGATGAAATAGGTAACTGTTTAAGTCTGAATCTCCTGCCACGCGACCGGTCCTGTCTTGTTGACCGGTTCGGAGATTGGACCCCTTTTCCAGACACACATGAATCTCTTGTTGAACTTCAAAAAATGTACCGGTTAGCTATCATATCCAATGTTGACGATGAACTTTTTGATATAACCAAAAGGTGCCTGGGTGTTAGATTTGACTTTATTATAACCGCAAAACAACTTGAATCATATAAACCTTCACTGAATAATTTCATTAAGTCACTGGAACGGTTTGGGATTTCATCGGATAAAGTTTTACATGTGGCCCAAAGTATCTATCATGATATCGTTCCAACAAACAAACTGGGATGGCATAATGTATGGGTGAACCGGTACAATGAGCCGGAAAGAACTGATCCAGCTGAATTTCCTGACCTTGAGGTGCCGGATCTGGCGGCGCTGGTGAAGATCATTAATATGGAAACTGAGCAGTAATATGGCTGTTTTATAACCATCTGTAAGTGCATATTATCAGGTTAATGTAGTTAAATTGTATGGAAAATTGTGGATTCACCTCTCTTCAGATTCCCCCATTCATGCAAACCAGGTTATATATATAAAATGAAAAATCCAATTATTCTACTTCTAATCAGTCTTCTTCTTTTTACACAATGTAAGAACTGGATTGCGCGTAAAGCTGAAATATCCGGTGAACTTAAAAAATGGCACAGGGTGACACTTACCTTTAATGGGCCTTTAACAAGCGAAAGTGATACAGTGAATCCATTTCTTGATTATCGCCTGAATGTTCAATTCAGGAATGGTGACCGGGAATATCTTGTACCGGGATTTTATGTGGCAGATGGCGATGCTGCTGAATCCGGTGCCGATAAAGGTAATAAATGGAGAGTACATTTCTGTCCGGATAAGAAAGGTTTATGGACATACAAAGCATCTTTCAGATACGGCAAAGAAATAGCTGTAACAAATAACCAGGATGCTGGCAAACCGGTATATTTTGATGGTTTGGAAGGTGCTTTCGAAATCAGTCCAACGGATAAAAAAGGAAGGGATTTCAGGGGTAAAGGGAAATTACAGTATGTTAACGGACATTATCTGTGTTTTGCAGAAACAGGAGAGTACTTCCTGAAAGGTGGTGCCGACAGCCCCGAAAATTTTCTGGCCTATAAGGATTTTGATGGAACATCACCGGGAAAAGTTAGAGAACAAAGATCGGGTGATAATATTCCAACATCAAAATTACATATTTATGGCCCTCATGCTCAGGACTGGTATGAAGGTGATCCGGTCTGGAAAAATGACAAAGGCAAGAATATTATTGGGGCTTTGAACTATCTGGCATCCAAAGGAATGAACTCAGTATATATGCTAACAATGAATGTGAATGGTGACGGTGATGATGTGTGGCCCTGGACTGGCAGAGACGAACGTTACAGATTTGATTGCAGTAAACTTGATCAATGGGAGATTATTTTCGGCCACATGGATAAGCTGGGAATCATGCTGCACTTTGTTACCCAGGAAACCGAAAATGAGTGCCTGCTTGATGATGGTGAGACCGGTATTCAGAGAAAATTGTATTACCGGGAGTTGGTTGCACGTTATGCACATCACCTGGCCATTACCTGGAATCTTGGTGAAGAAAACGGGCCTGCCGGTTTTTCACCTCTTGGACAGACAGATCAGCAAAGGAAAGATGCCGCAGCTTATCTGAAAGAAATCAATCCCTATAAAGATATGGTAGTAATCCATACTCACTCTTCTGATGCTGACCGTCAGAAAATCATTATGCCATTGTTGGGTTGCAATGATCTGGATGGCCTTTCAATCCAGGTTGAAAATTTATTCGACACTCATCAGCAAACATTAAAATGGCTCAGCCTTTCCGATGATTCAGGTAAGTCCTGGATTGTTTGCCTTGATGAAATCGGACCAGCCCACACAGGTGTGAAACCGGATTCTGCTGATCCTTATCATGATAATATCCGGAAATATGTCCTTTGGGCCAACCTGATGGCAGGAGGTGGGGGAGTTGAGTGGTACTTTGGATACAGATATCCTCATAACGATCTTAGTTGTGAGGATTGGAGATCAAGAGATAAAATGTGGGATCAGACCAGTTATGCACTGAAATTCTTTCAGAAAGATATTCCGTTCTGGGATATGGTAAGCATGGATGAACTTATATCATCTGAGACAGATTACTGTTTTGCACTCGAAGGTGAAATATATGCTGTTTATCTGCCTGAAGGTGGTACAACAAAAATCAATCTGAATGACCAGGATGGAGAATATGTCATTAATTGGTTCAATCCGCGAAAAGGGGGAGAATTGATGCTGGGAACGAAGAAACAAATTCCTGGTAGACAAATCAGTGATATCGGTTACCCCCCTGAAGAAACAGATAAAGACTGGATAGCCCTGATTGTTCTTAATATGTGATTTTTTAGATGGTGAATGTCCTGAGTATTATTTTGACTTTCATCCAATTACCAATTTCCAGGAACCAGTTCCCGGAGAGAATTTCTCAATATCAAAATCCAGGTTTAAAATCTTCCGGCACCTGAACCGCTGTTACTTCTCCCTTTGCACAAATTTTTCCTTCTGCAATAAGGTCAACTTTGACGAAAACTTTTCTGCCCTTAATATCTGTGATCCTGCCCCGCAATTCCAGCATTGTATTTATGGGAGTCGGTTTAAGATAATCAACCTTCAGGGACGCTGTCAGGAATCTGAAAGCAGGCTGGGTGTTCATTGCACGGTTTTCCTCGCGATATTTTGCTGCGGCTGCTGTACCAGTGCTATGACAGTCGATCAGGGATGCAATCAGCCCTCCGTAAACATATCCCGGAATCGCAATATGATAAGGTTCAGGTTTGAAATGGCAGACTGATTCATCTTCATCCCAATAGCTTTTAATCTGATATCCGTTTTTGTTTAAACGGCCACAACCATAACAATGACTTAGCTCATCGGGGTAATAGTCCTGAAATGCTTTGGATTTCATAGGTGATGTAAAAGTATTCAGGATAAATATAGCACAAATAAGATTACCCTGTTTTCCAAGAATCGTTAATACTTTTTATCATATCCAGGCATCGCTGTATTATATGTATGGTTATTTGTTAAGGGCTACTATACAGCAACTTAATTTTATTTATTAGTGCGAGATGCACATAGTAGCCAATGGGTGATAATATAGAAATATAACTTTTGAGAGATTTAATATGTAGATGTTTAAAAGCATATGATTTCAGGACCGATATTTTTTAATTCCAGAGATAAACAATAGGGCGAAGTATAGGGATCCAGTCATTTTAAATGACTGGATCATTAGCGAAGCTATACCCGGTCGTTATCTTATGTGTTAAAGAATTGATAAATTACCATTTGCCAGTATTAGGAATTGATGAATTTTTGACTTTTGTAACTTCTGAATTGGTTAGCTATTTCTTTAAACGAATCTTTCAGACGATAATGAAACATTTTTGAATTGATATATGAACAACAGGCATCAAAAAAATGTTTAACTTATAGTGTTTTTTAGTTAATTATGAAATGAGACCATTATTTCTTCTTTTATTGGTTTTGATTCATCAGTTCGGTTTCCTCAAGGCGCAGGATTCAATTGATTATCCGAAATCTATTCTGGATCAACCGGGTAATATCCACCCTTTGAGTCGTCCAAAAAATGTGGACCATACAAAAGACTTTCAATTTGCAATTGTAGCTGATCGTACTGGTGGTCATCGGCCAGGCGTATTTGAAAATGCTATAGAGAAACTCAATTTACTACAACCTAAATTTGTACTGAGTGTTGGTGATCTCATCGAAGGTTATTCTGTGGATAAGGATGAGATCTACCGGCAATGGGCAGAATTCAATGGATTTATTGATAAGCTTCAGGCACCGTTTTTTTATGTGCCCGGAAATCATGACTATAATAATGAAGTTATGGCACAGATATGGAAAGAATTATATGGACCTTCTTATTATTATTTTATGTATAAAGATGTCCTTTTTATTTGCCTGAATTCAGAAGAATCATTAAAAGACTATGATTCTGGGGGAATAGATAAAACACAGTATGAGTTTGTTAAGAAAGTCCTGGAGAAACATGCTGATGCCAGATGGACCATAGTTTTTATGCATCAGCCACTCTGGCTCAATGAGAATGGAGGTTATTGGAAAGAAATCGAAAGTATGCTCCGGAAAAGGAAACATACCGTTTTTTCCGGACATAATCACAAATATGTGAAATATGAAAGAAATAATGGCAAATATTTTACACTTGCATCCACAGGAGGAATAAGCGAAATGAAAGGACTAAATTATGGTGAGTTTGATCATGTCGTATGGGTAACAATGACAGAAGAGGGCCCAGTTATTGCAAATTTGCTTTTACCAGGAATATGGAGTGAGAATGTAGTGACAGAAGAAGTTATCAATATGATCAATGCTGAGAAAATCATGATTGATCCGGTGTTTTTAGAAGATTATGATTTTAATAAAGCAGAATTTGAAATTCAGCTAATAAATGATAATAATCACCCAATGTGGTCATATCTTATCTTTAATGAAAATCAATATTTGATTCCTGAAGAACGCGGTTATCAGATGGAAGTTAAACCCAATTCCATTGAGATACTGACAATTCCTGTAAATTCATCTCAACCTGTTAGCATAAATATGATTGAGCCCCTCATCATGAATGCATGGTTTGTATACAAGTATGAGGAAAACAGGGAGATCCAGACTGAAAGAAAATATGGATTTGCTCCAATAAAAAAAGAATATACCTATTTTACAAGAACCAAGATCTGGGTGGATGGAACACTTGATGAATGGCAGGGCCTTCCCTTCAGAGTCGATGCAAAATCATATATAACCGGTGATTTAACCCAATATTCCGGGGATTATGACGGCAGTTTTGACTTTGATATAAGATTTGATTATGAAAATTTATATATCGCCATGTCGGTCTGGGATGATGAGGTAATACTGGAAAAAGATAAATCTCTCTGGTCACAGGATGCTGTCCGTATTTACCTGGATGCAAGACCATTACTCTTAAGCTCAAATGGAAAAGGGCAGAATCAATTTGAGGATTTTCTGTTTATCTCCTTCGCACCTTCTGCAGGTAGAAAAGATGATATTAATATCTTTCAAAGTGACCAGTTGCCTGAAAATATAATAGTTTCAACTAAAAAGACGATTGCCGGTTTTGATGTTGAATTATCAATTCCGCTTAGATATCTTGAAGAAAAAAGTGGTAGCAGGTGGCAAAATTTAAGGTTTAATGCGGCCTTCTTAGACTATGATCAAAATAATTCAAGGACGGTGGTTTGGTATATGCCTGAATGGAGTTCTGAAAAAAATTATGCGGGGTCAGGTATGTTTTTTAGAAAACAGGATTGACCTGGTCTTTCCATCTATCATTTATAACTCTATGATACCTTCATAAAGAATCAATATCCTGGATAACCAACAATAAATATGAAACAGCTTATTCTTCTGTTAATATTTCTGCTCCTTGTTTCATGTATTTCCTCAAACAGAAACCAGGTTGCTGATAGAATGCCAAATATCCTTCTTATTGTTAGTGATGACCATGGAATGAATGACGCCGGTTGTTATGGGAATCCTGTTATTAAAACACCAAATCTGGATTATCTGGCATCACAGGGTCTTCGATTCAATAATGCATTTTGTACTACTGCATCCTGTAGTGCGAGCCGGTCAGTAATTCTGACCGGATTATATAATCATGCAAATGGTCAGTTCGGGCATCAGCATGCCTTTCATCATTTCAGTACTTTCGATCACATTAAGAGTTTACCTGTGTTGCTTGCAGAAGGTGGTTACAGGACTGCCAGGATAGGGAAATTTCATGTAGGACCTGAGGAGGTTTATCCCTTTGATTTTGTTCTTGATGGTCATTGCAGGAGCCCGGTTGAAATGGCTGATGCATGTAAACCGGTATTCGAAAGTAATAGCCAATCACCCTTTTTTCTTTACTTCTGTACCTGTGATCCACATAGGGGTGAAGGTAAAATTGAATCAGAATCTTACCAGCCAGACCGTTTTGGGAACAGGGAGGCAGGTTGGCCGGGGATCGTTCCAGTACACTATAATCCAGAAGAAGTGATTGTACCTGATTATCTTCCCGATCTTCAGGCAACAAGAGCTGAGCTGGCTCAGTATTATGAATCAGTATCCCGGGTTGACCAGGGATTGGGTCATTTGTTTGAACTTCTTAAAGAATATGGGAAATGGGATAATACGGTGATCATATATATTTCCGATAACGGAATTGCTTTTCCAGGTGCAAAAACCAATCTCTATGAACCGGGAATGAAGCTGCCCTGTATCGTTTATGATCCCAGTTGCGGTATTCAAAATGCTGAAACTGATGCATTGGTTTGCTGGGCTGATATTACACCAACAATCCTCGATTATGCCGGAATTCTGCCTGAAGACAATTCCATACCAGGTATTACTCCTATGGAATGGGAGTTCCTGGAAATACCCAGACCATCAAAATTTCATGGGAAGTCTTTTAGAAAAGTCATGAACAATCCGGATACTGATGAATTTGAAGAGATCTATGCCTCCCATACTTTCCATGAAATCACGATGTACTATCCGATGAGGGTGATAAGAACTAGGGAATACAAGCTGATCTGGAATATCGCAAGCGGACTTGATTATCCTTATGCCTCAGATCTCTGGGAATCTGCAACATGGCAGGCTGCGCTGGAAAGCGGATCGGGCAAATACGCAAAAAGATCCATTGAATCATATGAACGAAGGCCACGCTTTGAATTGTATAATATTCAGGAGGATCCGATGGAATTGAACAACCTGGCCTTTAAACCTGAATATGCGGATATAATGGAAAAAATGAAAACAAAACTTATAAACTTCCAGGAAAGAACAATGGATCCCTGGATCGTAAAATGGGAACATGAGTAGGAGCATGGAGCATGAAGCACGGAGCATGGAGTATGGAGCACGGAGCATGGAGTAACGCACATGGGAAAAAGGATTTTTAATATTAGTATTTAATATCAACTTTTGTAGCATTTGATACAATTGTTGTTATTACTCCAAATAAAACATAATAAAATCATTCAGTATTTATTCTAAAATATTACTAAATTTGAGATTGTATTTTAACTTAGTCTTAATAAAATTTATTAGTTTAATATTTTATTCGATAGAAATTTTTTAGCGGGAGTTAAAGATATTGAGAATCAGAAATTTGCGGATCCGGAGTAAAACACAGCGCTGCAGTAAATTCTATCAGTTCACTTTTTAAGATCAATCACACAGTCATTTAACACTTATCATATTTAATGAATATTGTATTTCTTGATAAAAAGACAGTTGGTAATGTAGATAATTTTAACCTGCTTCATAAACTTGGAAATGTTCAGGTATATGATCATACCGTACCAGAACAAGTTGTGGAAAGGTGTACGGGAAAAGATGTTATCATCACCAATAAGGTTGTGATAAACAGGGAAATAATGGATGCCCTTCCTGTTTTAAAACTCATTTGTGTGGCCGCTACCGGTGTAAATAATGTTGATATAGATTATGCCAGACAAAAGGGTATCGAAGTAAAGAATGTTGTTGCTTATTCTACAGATACTGTGGCGCAGTCAACATTCTCAATGCTTTTATTTTTATTGAATCGTCTTTCATATTATGATGCTTATGTAAAGTCGGGTGCATATGCACGAAGTGACATTTTTACACATCATGGACCACCATTCTGGGAACTGGCAGGGAAAAGGTTCGGAATCATAGGGTTGGGTAATATAGGCAGAAGAGTGGCAAAGATTGCAGAAGGATTTGGGATGGAAGTTGTATTTTATTCAACTACCGGGAGAAACAATAACATCAACTATAAACGATTTGACCTGACCACATTATTGAAAA
>Ga0209636_10003655_pt1 | contig 15688 bp, 11 predicted proteins | sample DeeMarSWOR152_54_FD_187464 | JGI IMG/M metagenome (GOLD analysis project Ga0209636, IMG submission 187464) | Marine sediment microbial communities from White Oak River estuary, North Carolina - WOR-1-52-54 (SPAdes) (version 2) | ecosystem: Environmental > Aquatic > Marine > Intertidal zone >...
TACTGAAATTAATTGACAGCAGGAAAATCCTTTTAGGATCGGTATCATTATCCCTGATCTGCCTGATGATTGCTTTATTTGGTCCTGGTGAAATAGCAAAATGGGCATTCCCCGCTATCGGTTTCACTATTTCTGTTCTCTGGTCTATTGTTTTTTCACTTGCCCTGAACTCTATGGAAGAACATCACGGCTCATTTTCAGGGATATTGGTCACCGGGATCGCCGGGGGCGCGGTAGTACCCTGGATTATTGGCGGTTTAAGCCAGTTATTTGAATTGCGTTTTGCCATGCTTTTCCTCCTGATCACTTTTGGATATGTATTTGCCGTGGGAATATGGGCCAGGCCGATAATTTCGAATAAAACGATCTCGCTAAGAAGAAAAGAAGGCTAAGGCTGAGGATGAGGTAATGTGAAAGTTAAAAAGTATGAAAGTGTGAAAGTGTAAAGATGCGAAAGTATAAAGGTATGAAAGTGCAAAAGTGTGAAAGTATAATGGTGTGAAACTATAAAGGAGCGAAAAGATGAATGGGTAAATGGGAGAAAGGGTGAAGGCGGAAATGGGAGAAAGGGTGAAGGCGGAAATGGGTGATTGAGTGAATTAAAACCTCCCCGGAAGAAGCGATGATTTGGTAACCTTAAAGCCCACGATTTCAATCGTGGGCCACTAATTATAACCAACCATTGATCTGGCTTCATCAATTAAAACCTGCTGCTTCGGTAGTGGGATCTGGCTGATAAATGATGCCTGGAAGTGAAATAAGTCAAATAATACGTTAGTTGTGGTAGATCCCCCCAGTTCGATTTGTAAATTCTTCACCTATCCAACCATAACCTGAAAGCGTGTGCTTTGGCAGTACTTACCAGTAAAGTCTCATTTGCAGGAGGGATCGTTTCAATTTTGATGCGGCTTTTTGATAAGACATGGATTTTGCTGATACAGTTAAAATTGATAATATATTGCCGGTTGATCCTGAAAAAATCATCCGGATCTATCAATCCCTCCAGGTTGTCGAGTGAAAAATCCACAGGATAATGATGGTTTTCTCCCGTACAGATAAATGTGCTTTTCTCCAGAGAGTAAAAATATGCAACTTCACTGGTTTCGACAGATTTTATCTTACTTCCGATATTAACAATGAATCTTTTTTTGTATTTTTTCTTTTCTCCTTCCAGCATATGCATTAATTCCTGAAAATCGACTCTGGGTGAAGATGTTCTGATTTTCTTGAATTTTTCAATACTCCTGATAAGTTTGTCTTTATCGATAGGTTTCAGCAGGTAGTCAATGCTGTTTAATTCGAATGCCCTGATGGCATACTCATCATATGCCGTTGTGAAGATCACAAAACTATCAATTTCTGTTTGTTTAAAAATTTCGAAACTCAATCCATCAGCCAGCTGGATATCAAGCATTACAAGGTCGGGAGGATCATTTTCAGTAAACCACTGCACTGCAGATTCCACGCTGTCAAGTTTTTCAAGGATCCTGACCTCAGGGTCAATTTCGACCAGCAGCTTTTCAAGCCGCAGTGCTGCCGGTTCTTCGTCTTCTATGATCAGGGTTTTGATCATAACTCTACTATCAGCAATGGTATTATTACCTTAAAGATAGAGGATGTTTCGGTAATTTTTACCTCTTTTGTTGTAAAAAACCTGAGCCGTTCAGCAATATTGTGTAATCCCTGGCCTGTAGAAGATACACCATTTCTTTTCTGAAGATTATTTTCAACGATGATCGATTCTTTTTCTGCCCTGATTGACACTTTCAGTGGTTTATCCTTTGAGATGATATTATGTTTAATGCAATTTTCAACCAGCATCTGTAATACAAGCGGCGGTAACGCATAATGATAGTAATTTTCAGGAACATCAATATCAATGATCAGGTTATTCCTGAAGCGCGACCGCTGAAGACTGATGTAATTTTCCAGGACCTTTACTTCATCTCTTAAAAGGACCATTTCCCTATCCCGGCTGGTAAGCATATAACGGAGAAATTCAGAAAGGTTCCGGATGTATTCTACTGCATTCTTGTTGTCATCCACAAGGGTCGTCAGGCTGTTCAGGCTATTAAACAAAAAATGTGGATTAACCTGTGATTTGAGGGTTTCATATTTGGCTTCAATATTATCTTTTTCCAGCCGTATTGATTTGGAAAAATTATATTTCCATTGATTGTAAAAATAGACAGATTCATGGATTGAAGTGATGAAAAAAGTGATGAGGATCGTAGTGAATGCCTGTCCAAAAAGGTCCTCCACCGGCGGGAAAATTTTCAGCCTGACTTCAATCAAATAAAGTGCGAAAGAAAATATATTTGTATAGATCAGGATAAACAGGATCTCAAGAAAAAGGTGTGGAACGGGCTTCTGTTCCCATGGAAACTTCTTCCATAAGTACTGAACAATAATCATGCATCCAAGCCATAAGCCGGCTGTGATGGTTATGCCATGACCGAATCCTTTTAATGCCTCTGTCGCAGTTCTTGTTCCGTAACTGATGAAAAAAAGTCCTGATATGATGGCGCCTACAATCAGGATCAGTGTTAAATGGGTTTTTGGTTTTGTTTTATTCATTGCTAAGAATTTTTTTCGAAATGATCATCAAAATATTTTGTACCTGAGCAGTTAATAAGATTTTTTACCACAAAGGTACACTAAGGTTGTCATAAAGGAACTCCAAGGTTCAAAATCAGATTCCTTTGTGTTCCTTGTGGTATCCTTTGTGTTCCTTTGTGGTTAAGTGAAAAGAATGCAAATTTATAAACTTAAGCATTAAGAATATTGTGAATCGTACAAGGTATTGAAATTTAATACTTTTCATGATTATTTCATTTTAAAACTGGATACGGTAAAGAAACATTGGTGCAAAACCCTGCTGGTAAACTGTGTAAGTTTCACCGGTCTCAGCATCAAAACTTTCCATAAACACACTCCGGAATCCTGTAATATTTTGAAGGTCAATGCCCCATTCCTGGCTGAATCTTTTGCCGTTTCTCTTTATTCCAATCCTGAAATCAGTCCTGAAGTAATCATTATACTTACATTCATAGGCCATTTCCCAGTCCCTTACCTCACTGCCGGTCTTAATAGATTCTTCAATATTAACAGGTACATATCTTCTTCCACCTGCCCATACAGTTTTAACATCCATTGTAAGCATTGTACGCTTGCCGATGTTGTGTTCGTACCCAGCCAGTAAGTTGAATACATAATTACCATTAAAAGATGTATTCCTGTTAATCCCGTCATATCCTTTATATTTTGAATCGAATACTGAGGCAGTGAAAAGGAAATAATATCCTTTGCTGAGGAATTTTTCAACTGTCAGTTCAAGGCCATAATTTGTGCCGGTTCCCTTATTTACCAGACTATCTTCCAGCGGTATACCAAAAAAATCACCGGCATTAATAAGGGAAAACTCTGGAGAAGATGCAGTAACAGGGATGTTATAAAGATATTGATAATAAGTCTCAGCCTTAACGCGGAAATCTTTGTTTATAACATAATCATAACCCAACACAAAATGGTTGCTTTTTGTAGATTTAAGATTTTCATTTGTACGATGATAGTTATCTTCTTCAGAATTATAGGTTTCGACGAAATAAACTGCTTTTGGTTGTATCTGACTGTGCAATCCATATCCAAAACTCAGTGATTGCTTTGATTCAAACTGCCACTTCATGCTTAACCTGGGTTCCACACTCCATTCATTGGTCAGACCAAAATATTGAAAATGAACACCGGAATAAGCGGTAAGTTTTTCGTTAAATTTATGTTGCCACTGACCATATGTCCTGTACAGCATCATATTACCAGAAATGCTATTATATGTTATGAACCGGCCCCAATCGGGATGATTCAGACTATCTATATAATTGATATGATAATGGTCAATAATCATTCCGAGGCTATAATTGTTCCTGGCATTGACTTTCTGCCTGAACTGTGTGCTGAAGGAAAATCTTTCTTCCCTTTGATTATTCCGGACGAAAGGAATTAATTCACTGCTATTATTCTTTATTGAATCAAGTTTAGTCCTTGAATATGTGTGCTGGTAAGACAGGGTTGTCCTTAGCCTTGTTTTTTCATTAAAATAATAGGTGTCGGAAAGGCCAATAACGCCCAATCCGGAACCGAAATTGGTTGCTGTTCCTCTTCCGTTGTAAGCATTCTCCAGTGTGTCTGTTGCTTCCCTGCCCAGCTCGATATAACTGTTCCCCAGGAGGCCAAATACTTTCATTCTGCCCAGTTTGGTTGTAGGCAGATCAACCAGAAAAGTGAGGTCTTTATATTGTGGTATGGCTTCACCCGTACCCAGGCTAAATCCAAGTTTATTCATTACTTCCAGAGTTGAATACCTGAAATTTGCCAGGTAAGAGGCTTTCCTGCCATTCTTCAGTGTCATAAAGGGTCCTTCAATTCCTGCTTCAAAACCGTTAAATCCTACCTGTCCGGTAAACTCAAGTTTTTGATTGTTACCCGATCTCATATTCAGATCAAAAACACCGGCAGTAGCATTTCCAAATTCGGCCGGAAAAGCACCGGTAAGAAAATCTGAATTAGCCAGCAAATTATTATTGATCATGCTGACTGGGCCGCCAGTTGTTCCCAGGGCACCAAAGTGATTTGGATTAGGGACTTCCACACCCTCCAGACGCCATAGTACTCCAATTGGTGAATTACCACGGATGATTATGTCATTTCTTGAATCATTATGGGTCATAACACCTGCATAGTTAGCTACCATGCGTGCCGGATCACCCAGACTGCCGGCAAAACGCTCGGTTTCTTCCACTGAAAAAGTACGGGCACTGATCGCTGCCATTTCATTCTGTGCTTCGTCTTTTCTTTTTTCAGCTTTTACCACTATCTCATCAATGTCAATGGCTTGCTCTTCAAGTTTTATCTGCAGTACAATTTCTTTCCCGCTTGTCAGTAACAGGTTTGAAATAACTCGGCTGTAATAACCGACATACCTTGCCTCAATACTCTGTCTTCCAAGCGGAATATTATTTAACCTGAATTCACCATTCAGATCGGTAATGGTACCAGTCAGGGGTTCAGAATTCAGAAGTATGACCGTTGCACCAATTAGTGGATAACCGGTAACGGCATCAACAACCGTACCTCTGATCGTCTGTGTCATGTTTTCATTTGCAAAAATACCTGTAAGGCTTATTGCTAAAAAGAAGATTGAGATCATAACTTTTTTCATGGCTTTTGTGTTTTTAAATTTTGAAGCAAAGCTATGTACAACATTCCTCCAGGTAAAAAATAATATTCCGGATGAGAATGTTGGAATACTGAACGGGAATTTTGGGGGAATAGTGAATTGGTAAATTGGTATATTTGTAATATTTGTATATTGGTGTGTGTGGGTGTTGGGATTTGGGAGTGTTTTAATTGGTGAATTGTTCGTTGAGAATGGGATTTTGCATCGCTTCGTTCGCAAAATCCCAACTTCGAACTAATCCCGAGAAGCGAAGCGTATATGGGGTAAATTGGAGAATTGATGAATTTGTGCCAGCTGCAGATAATACAGGGTAATGAATCCCAAGTGTTGAGAGATAAATGCTGAGTGCTTAGTTACTGCCGATTGTCAATCGGCAGTTGCAATAACGTTGGGTGAAACAGAAAAGTCCGGTTGTCAACCGGATATATTCCACAACCCAAGATGAAATAGAAAAGTCCGGCTGTTAACCGGACTTTTTGGTTGCTGGCTCCTGGTGGGTTTGAATACAGTTTTTTAGGTTTCGGTTTTCATTATTTCGTATTTGTCTCATTTTTCGGCTTTCGCTATTTCTTATTTTAGTTCCCTGTTCCTGCCCGGCCATTCCGCGTTCAGGTGGGACTCCCGGTTGGTTAATCACTCTGTCTCCTTAACCAGATCTTCCAGGTCTTTTTCTTTTCCAATGACCAATAAGGAATGCTCTTTTTGTAAAATTGTTTTTTCAAAACCCACATATTCCATTTTCTGATTTACAATAACTTCTGTATCACTGGCCGGACTTTTCAGGCCAATGATATTAATGTTATACCTGGTTCTGATTTCCAGATCCACAATTGTTTTTCCAACAAATCGATCAGGAATAGGGACTTCAATCAAATAAATATCCGGGGCAAATTCATCAATAAAATTTATGTCCCTGTTCAGCAGCTTCAGAGCAAACCTCCTGCCTTCCTGTTTCTCAGGAAAAAGGATCTCAGTAATATCCATTTTTTCAAGGATCTTTAACTGAATATCCTTAGTGGCTCTTGAATAAATTGTCTTAACTCCTATTTCCTTGAGAATTTCGATGGTAAGAATATTTGATTCAAAAGCATCACCCATCGATAAAATAGCAATATCATCCGGTTTGACAAACCTTGCAAGAGAGGATGGATCAAGATTATCAATCTGTACAGCATATTTAAATCCCTCTGCTTTCATTTGATTTACAACTGATGGATCACGATCCATCACAATAATGTCAGCATTATGCTCATGCATTGTACGGGCAATTTCCCTTCCGAAAGCACCCAATCCGATTAATACAAATCTTTGATTTTCTGCCATAATTATCCAACCATTAAATTAATTTCCGGAAAATGGTAACCATCAACTTCCTGCTCTTCAGTCATGGCAACGGCAAATGTAAAAAGGCCAATACGTCCTGCAAACATGACCAGAATAATCATAATTCTTCCAAGATAAGTGAGTTCCGGAGTTATTCCTCTCGATAAACCAACCGTTCCAAAAGCTGAGATCACTTCAAAAACAATATCGAAGAAGTATTGATCCTCAGTTAAAGATAATACAAATAATGCAAAAAAGATAAGTATGATCGATACCACGAATACGATAAATGCCCTTCTGACTGTTGACATAGTAATAGTGTTCCAGCCAATTTCCACCCTGTTCTTACCTTTGACAAATGCCCTGAAACTTGAGAGCAAAATAATGCCTGTAGTCATTTTAATTCCACCTGAAGAGGAATTAGGTGCTCCTCCAATATACATAAGCAATATGATCACCATGAGTGCAGGAATGGTAACATTGCCTATTTCAACAGTTGAAAAACCGGCAGTTCTGGATGTGATGCTAAGAAAAAAAGCATTCATGATCTGCCTGCCAGGTGGAAGATTTTTCCATTCGGGTATTAAGATGACCCAAACCAGTAATGCACCAAAAATGATAAGAAAAAAAGTAGCTATGAGTATGATTTTGCTCTGCAAGGTTAAGCCGCCCTTCCTGATCATCTTTATTTCTCCTATACCCAGGAGATCAGATATAGTATAAAAACCAAGCCCTCCGGTTATAATTAAAATCATGATAACAATAAGTGAGGTTGAATTAAAATTGTAACCTGTTGTTTGCAATCCCTGGGGAAATATGCTGAATCCGGCATTACAATATGCACTTATTGAGTGAAATACGGCACTGAAGATTCTTTCGAATTCCGGCAATCCCAGATTCTTCCATGAAATATACAATCCGATAGCACCTGCCAGTTCAGTAACAAAAGTAATTAAAACAATTGCTTTAAGAATTGAGGTTAATGAGCTTAAGTTTTCATTGTCAAGTATTTCCTGCACGATGATCTGTTCCTTTAACCGGAATCCCCGCTGGATAAATAACGCGATGAATGATGTGAGCGTAATAATCCCCAGACCTCCAAGCTGGATCAATACTAATATGAATACCTGCCCTTCAAAAGTAAATACCTCCGATACATTTAAGGTTGTAAGTCCGGTAATGCAAACCGCCGATGTTGAAGTAAAAAGAGCATCGATCCAGGATATGGAATCATAGGTTGCCTTAGGCAACTTCAACATAAACATTCCCGCAAGTATGACAAAGAGATAGGAAAGTACCAAAATCCTGGCCGGACTGAGGGAAAAGAAAAGCCATTTCTCTCGTGCTTTTGCCAGGTAAATAACAGCATTAATTATTATATATGCCTGTATCAAAACAAAATACAGCTTGATAAAACTATGTGACGTCGATCTTCGAAGGAAATAATGTGGCTCATCAATTGATATTACCTCCTCAAGGATGACAGAAAGAATGAATAAAAACAGCAAACTAAATTCGAAGGGAGATTGCTTTAAGTACTGCCATTTGTTATCGCTCAGGAAGAAATTCGTCAGGATGGTAACTACAAAAATGCCTGCAATGATCTCATCCACAATCAACAGGTAACCCATTAAATTATCAGATAAATAGAATCCGTATTTTATAAAAAGTGATGCAAAAGCGATAATACCAGCTATCGGCATAATATAGCTGGTATATTGAAGGATCTGTCTTTTAATGGATAATTTCATTGGTCTGAAGGGAATATGTCAACCATCCCAAATAGCTATTTAACCATGAACTGTATTTCTCTCACAAGGTTTCGGAAATCCTTGAATTCCAGGTCCGGCATATAGCCTATGGCCATTATTAAAGTTGAATCATCAGAAGTATTAAGAACAAACAAATCAGATTCTTCCTCTTTTTTACTAATAGAACCGTTTGATACCTCTACATAAAGATGGCTGGCTGGTACATTAGGAACTCTTATCCTGACTTGGTAGGAAGTGTCATGAATAAGCACTTTATCTGTTGTATTTTGTCCGATAAAAAGTATTTCAGGCGGCTCACCCGTATATTCTATTATTCTTTTACCATTTTCCCATAATCCTTTCCACATCAGTGTTCCGTCTTCATTCCATTGAGTCCACATTCCTTGTTTCTCACCCCCGGAATAATGTCCTTCTTCTTTCTTTTGCCCGTTTTTGTACCAAATGATCCATAGTCCATCCCGTTGACCGTCATCATATGAACCTTCGGCAATCAAATTATTGTCTGAATATTCTTTCCACGGACCTTGCTTTTTGCCATTCCTGTCAAACTGATTTATTTTCTCCCTTGCTTTTGATCTGTCCGATTGATCACTCTTACATCCAATGGATACTAAAAGCAAAACAGATAAAACAGATAATATAAAACGCAAGGAATAATCCATTCTCCTGGAGTAAAAACCATGTGAATTTAAGATAAAATTGAATAAGTCATTCTGTTTTTTAAAATCTGTTTTCGAATTTGCTGACTGATAAGTGCACTAAAAATAAATAATCATTTTAGCCACTGAGAACACTGAGTTAAAAAAATAACACAGGGAGAATAACTCTGTGGCCTTCTGTGCAATCTCTATGTGGTCGTTGCCCGCCCTTACTGAACGCCCGCATGAACGAATTCATCCGGGCAGGGTACGTTCAGGCGGGTAGTTAAATCAATTATATAATTCAATAAAAATTCCTAAATTGTACTCATCTTATTAGAGTAGAAAGATGAGCACATTTATTTCACCAATTCCTTTGATCATTGGTATATTATGCCTGATCATTTCTTTTTCCTGCAAGGAAATTGATAACCCCCCTGAAAATATAAACAAAACATGGCTCTAGCAGCATGCAGTCATTTTAAACTCCGCTTATCCTGATATTTCAGAAAACAATCTGTCCATACTGAAAGAAAAAATAGGCGATGCCCGGATTGTTGGCCTTGGCGAAGGCAATCATGGAACAACCGAGTTTTGGGGAATCCGGCAAAAAATCTCAGAATACCTCATAGAAGAGATGGGATTTAACGGAATTCTAATGGGAGCAGGCTTGCCTAACTCATTGTATATCAACAAATATATCACTAAAGGTGAAGGTACTGCCTCAGGTTCTCACCAGAAACTTGGAACCTGGAGATATCAGGAAATGCGGAATTTGAATGACTGGATGAGGGCATACAACATTCAATATTCAATTGAAGGGAAAGATCCTCCCATCAGCTATTTTAATTATGATTGTGCATTTCATAACTGGACTGAAGCCATTAATCTGATCGTAAATTACCTGCAATCGGTTGATCCTGAAGCAGCCGAAAAAATAAAAAGCAGACTGAACAATTATACCATTGAGGATGCCCGGTATGTCTTTGAATTTATTGAATCCAGGAAAGATATCTATACTTTGTCAGGTTCAGAAAAAGACTATAATATTATATTGAGAATCGCAATGAACCTTGAACCTGACTGGATAATATGGTATAATCTCAGAAATGGTCTGCCAGATCTGGATATCAGGGATGGAGTCAACATTGACAATGTAAACTGGATTATTGATAAACTTCTGGATAGCGGTAAAGTGGTTATATGGGCTCATAACGGCCATGTCGGAAATTGTTACCTCGAGGATGCCGGAGGTAAAGCACAAATGCTGGGATCCCGGCTGAAGGAACAATATGGCGATGAATATTATGTGATTGCTACAGAATTTTACAGCGGCCGGTTTTATGCATGGGACAGATGTGAGGGGCATACCTATACCTTTTTTGTACACTCCGCAGCATTACCGGATAATACAAGTTATGCATATTACTTCAACAGTACCGGAATACTGTTATTTTTTCTGGATCTGAGACAAACCGATTATACAAACAAAGCTGCAAAATGGCTTCTTGTACCTATGAAATTCAGGTTCATTGGTGCATCATATTGCCCGCTGGATGATATATTTTACTACGATACAATCTCCTTGCCGGAAACCTATGACGGGATAATTTTTTCCCAGGAGATATCCCAAACAAATCCCATCAGTTTTTAATAAACTGGATTATGGTTTTAATAACTAAATCAATCCAATCACTATTGAATACTAACATAATAGCCCCATAAAGGAAATTTCTTGTTTTCAGTGTTCTCCATGTGATTTCTCTTTAGCATTTTTATGATTTCTCTGTGACTTCTATAGTTGAAAATCCAAAATCATTTTTAAGCCCGGAACAAATTGTACCTGACCAGGCAACCAAAAGCATTCTTACTTCATCTTATTTATAAATAACAGAACAGGCTAATAATAATGAAAGATATATACAAGATTCTGTATTTCTTATTCATTGGAATTTTAATTTCTATTTATGGTTGTGAGGATGATTCTTCTCCAAAAGATGAAAACAAGGATCCTGATACCGGTTTACGTTTTGTTTCAACGCCGGTAACTACTGTCAATCCTGATGCAGATTATACTTATGTGGTTGTAGCTGTCGATTATCACAGTGCTGATTTGATTTACCAGGTTGAAAAGATCCCTTCCTGGTTGTCATTCAATGATTCTTCCCATATATTGTGGGGCAGGCCTACTTTTGACCATGTGGGAAGTCATTCCGTAATCATCAGGGTTTCAAATAATATATCATCAATCACACAATCTTTCAGTATTGAAGTCAGCCTGAAAACTGCTGGAGAAGCCTGGTCGGTATATACCAAATTCAAATGGACACATAATGGCAGGCCATACAACTCAGAATATTGTATTGTTTACACTGATGGAGCTAGTGAGGAGTTAAAAACACAAGTCGGGATGATTGCAGATGAAAATTTCAACGAAATACTTCAAACATTTAATTTTAATAATTTCAATGACTTCAGGTATCCTCCCGGATATGATAAAATAGAAATTTATATTAACAGGTTCCATGATGAAAATATTGCCTGGGCGTACTGGGGCGGATTTATTATTACAATCAGGCCTTCAAACATTGATGATACCAGATATTTTAATTACGTGGATTACACTTCTAAACATGAACTGACGCATGTATTTGAATTCCTTATTGAAGGTCATTTTGATCTTGGCACACCTACCTGGTTCAGGGAAGGGATTGCTGTTCATATCGGAAATATGGGCACTACCGGAATACAGAAAGTGGACAGTCAAGGTGAGCTGGAATCATGGATAGAGCAATACAAGGACATCCCGGGTGAAGGAAATCCAATAAAAATCAAAGAGTGGGAAGATTTTCCGCAGATAGTAAGGAACCAGAACCAGACAGGAAAATATTACCCGTTATTCTGCCTGGCACTGGAATACCTCATTAGCGAAAAAGGAGCGGAAAAATCTTATCAGGATGTATTGAACTTGTTCTATGATGTCAGAAACGGAATTGAATTCCCTGCTGCCTTTCAGCAAAATTTCGGAATTAATTTAAAAAATTATGAAACAGAATTTTATGAGCGAATGAGAATATTTTTAAGCAGTTAATTAAATATTCTTTTACCTTTGTCCATTTATTTTTATTTGGGAGAAAGATATACAGCACTTATTCATGACTTAAATTGAATCATTCTATGCAACCTTTATTAAAACATAGTCATCTCTTTAAAAAGGTTATTCTGACACAAAAAAGAGGGGCATCCCTGCTTTTTTCAGGAATCAATGCTACTTTTTCACCAGATAAAAAATAGGATCAAAATGCCGATAATGAAAATAAATAATATGTCAGGTAATATTTGTACTATAAGAAATTTTATTAATTTTAATTAAGAATCAGGGAGTTTTGGAATTTTATTCAGAAAAAAAAGGATATCCCTCAATTAACAGGATTTATGATGTTCAGAATTTCATCTGTACCATTTTTGGTGAATATCATCAAACGAATAGATGAAGGTTACAGCCCCCGCTGGATCGTCTTTCTGGTTGATATGGTCATTGTTGTATTCAGTATTATGCTGGCCTTTCTCCTGCGGTTTAATTTTGTATTAACGGATGATTACCGAAGGGATATGTATTTCGGTGTTCTATTGGTTTTTCTTGTCAGAAGTTCTCTTTCTCTAATTTTTAAAACATATGCCCATATCATTCGTCATACCAGTTCTCTCGACATTGCCCGTCTGATCTTATCAACTTCCGTTGGATCCTTAGTATTTCTGGCTGCATCTATTGTGGCTAGGATTACTCTGGCTTTTCCGGTTTTTCCTTTATCAGTGATTATCATTGAAGGATTCCTGACGACTTTTTTGTTGACAAATATGCGTCTGGCTTTCAAATATATTTATTTCAGAGTATTAACACCGAATGTGTATGCTAATCCCGTATTAATCATCGGTTCAAGGGAAAAAGCTGTTTTCACACGCGAAGCCCTTGAATTTGACAGAAGCAATAAAGCCAAGGTCATCGCATTTGTTGATTCATTTATATCTCAACAGAATAAGCGGCTTGCCGGTCTTCCTATATATAAACTGGATGACCTGGAATTCCTGATCGTGCGCTATAGAATCGTCTCCATTGTGCTGGCAAAAGATGATCTTCTCGGACAAGAGAATAAAAATATTGCTTCATTGTGTAAAAACTATGATGTCAAGATGCTATATGCTCCTGAAAAGTGGCTGAGTGGTGATTCCACAAAAATTAAAATGAAGGAGGTGAGTATTGAGGAACTGCTCACCCGGAGTCCGATTAATCTAGATAAAACCCATATCCATGAGACATTGAATGGAAAATCCATTCTGATCACCGGAGCTGCAGGATCTATTGGATCGGAACTAACCCGGCAGATTGCCCGGTATAATCCCGGGCAACTGATTCTGGTTGACCAGGCTGAAAGCCAGTTATATGAGGTGGATCTGGAATTAAAGGAACGGTATAATCTTGGTTACAGCAACATTGTCCTGGCAGATATCCTCAATAAAGACCGGATGAACAAGATTTTTTCTTTTTACTGCCCCGACTATGTTTATCATGCAGCTGCTTATAAACATGTTCCCATGCTGGAGAATGACCCTGTTGAAGCTTTCAGGAATAATGTTATCGGTACGCGCATAATTGCCGATCTTGCCAATCAGACAGGTACTGAAAAGTTTATCATGATATCAACCGACAAGGCTGTGAATCCGACAGGTGTGATGGGTGCCAGCAAGCGGATGGCCGAGATGTATGTCCAGTCACTAAATTCTATCAGTGAAACCAGTTACATTACAACCCGGTTCGGTAATGTATTAAATTCAAGCGGATCGGTCATTCCACGATTCCTGAAACAAATTCGGGAGGGAGGTCCTGTTACTGTCACCCACCCCGAGGTAACCCGGTATTTTATGACCATCCAGGAAGCATGCCAGCTGGTGCTTGAAGCCAGTGTAATGGGAACAGGTGGGGAAATATTCCTGTTCGATATGGGAGAACCTGTTAAAATTGATGATCTTGCCAAAAAACTCATCAGATTAACAGGCCGGAAAGAAAATGAAATTGAAATACATTATACAGGAATGAGGGAAGGAGAGAAACTGTATGAAGAATTGCTTTTACAATCGGAACCCAGCAAGCCCACACACCACCCAAAAATCATGATTGCCGAAAGAAAACCTTACACTTATGAAAGGATTGTTGATTATATTGACAATATTTCCTTACACACCACTTTACAGGATGAAAATAATGTGGTTAAGCTCATGAAGAAGATGGTTCCTACCTACAAGAGCCAGAATTCTGTATATAAGAAATATGACACTAAGTAGGAAATTAATAAATCTCAGTCAGAATGGAAAATACTGGTATTGAACAAAAAGAGCAGCCCCGAAACGAGATCGACCTGCTTGAATTATTCAGGTTAATGGGCCGTGGCATCCGCAATTTTTTTAAGTGGGTCATTGATGCTATTCTTTTTTTATTTGTTTTCGGTATTCGCAGAATTCATTGGCTTGTTCTTATTGTAATTGCAGGAGCAGGCATCGGCTATCTGATATATTTAACCACTGAAAGATATTATTCCTCGGAAATGATTATTCAGCCAAACGGTTTTACAAGTATCGATATGGCATATTATATCAATGATATACATGATTTCTGTGTTAATAAAAACATTGAAGCTATCCAGATAGCTTTTCAAATAACCGAAGAAAGCTCCATAAATATTAAAGACATTAATGCCTTTTATTTTATTGATGTAAACGATGATGGAATTGGTGATTATGTTGATTATAAATCAAAATATAATCCTGAAGATACAAACAGAGTTATTGTTTTTAACAGGTTGCTTATTCGTTCAGAAGTTTTTAAAAATGATGCATTCGCAGAAGTAAAAAATGGGCTGTTAAATTATATTAACAATAATCCCTACTTAGTAAAAGTCAATGAACTGCGTAAACAGGAGTTGCGTGAACTTATTGAGCAGGCGGATGATGAAATTATGAAGCTGGATAGTCTTCAAAATTTTGAATATTATACATTCCCGACTGAGCGGAGGGCTTCAGCCAGAGATGGGCAACTGGTTTTCATGAATGAAAAGGAGACCCAATTGTATTATCAGGATAAAGTGGCTCTCCTGAGCAGGAAGATGCAATATCAGAAATCGCTGGAACTGGCAACCACTCCCATCACAATCATAAAAGATTTTTCTGCACTGGATATTGAAGACAATCCTCCCGGTAACTATATCATTAATGGCTGTTTCTACACCGGTTTAGCCGGATACCTTTTATTTATATTCCTTGTTTACAGGAAAAAAATAATCGGTTACCTTTCCTCCTACAATTAATTCAGAATTGTTTATTCCGCTATTGAATTTACAAAACTTGAGTTCATTCTTAGGGTGACTTAAAAAATACCTTACCAAGGGTTTTACAGATAATCCTGAAATCTATACACAGTGTATGATTCTCAACATATTTTAAATCAAGTTTTATTTTACGCGGTAAAATTTTTTCAAAATAATATTTTTCAGGATCCTGTTGCTTACTGAGCAATTCATTTTCATTGCGATATACAATTGAAGCATAGCTGGTTATCCCTGGTTTTACATCCAGTATTTTCTGTTGTTCTGCGGTATATTGCTCTACCCATCTGGCCACTTCCGGCCGGGGTCCAACCAGGCTCATATCACCTTTGATTACATTGA
>Ga0209636_10003656_pt1 | contig 15685 bp, 12 predicted proteins | sample DeeMarSWOR152_54_FD_187464 | JGI IMG/M metagenome (GOLD analysis project Ga0209636, IMG submission 187464) | Marine sediment microbial communities from White Oak River estuary, North Carolina - WOR-1-52-54 (SPAdes) (version 2) | ecosystem: Environmental > Aquatic > Marine > Intertidal zone >...
GCCAAGGCCCTTAACCGTTTTGTCAGGGAAGACCCTACCTTTCAGTCCCGGGTAGATGGCGAGTCCGGCCAGACCATCATCTCCGGGATGGGGGAATTGCATCTTGAAATTTATGTGGAGAGGATGAAAAGGGAATTCGGGGCTCAGGTGGATACAGGGATTCCCGAAGTGGCCTATCGGGAGGCCATCTCACGGCGTGCGGAGTTTGATTATACCCATAAGAAGCAGACAGGCGGGGCAGGTCAGTACGGGAGAGTCGCCGGGTTTATGGAACCCTCAGAGGAGGCTGGTTATGAATTTATTAACCAGGTGAAGGGGGGCGTCATTCCTTCAGAATTCATTCCCGCGGTTGACAAGGGTTTCCAGTCCTGTCTGAAAAAGGGCCTCTTGATAGGATTTCCGGTTCTCGGCATGAGGATTACGGTCAATGATGGAAAACATCATGTAGTTGACTCTTCTGAGAGGGCATTTGCCCAGGCAGCCATAGGTGCTTTTAAACAGACATACCTAAAAGCCAAGCCCGCAATACTGGAGCCGATTATGAAGGTGTCGGTAGAGAGTCCCTCTGAGTTCCAGGGAAATGTCATGTCTTCAATCAACCAGCGCAGGGGCTTGATCATGAGCTCGACGGAAGATGGGGTTTTTACAACCGTTGAGGCCGAGGTTCCTCTGGCAGAGATGTTCGGATATGCTACTACCTTGAGATCTTTGAGTCAGGGAAAGGCAGAGTTTACCATGGAATTCTCCAGGTATTCGAAGGTCCCGGAATCACTGGCAGAGGAGCTAAAATTGAGGTATAGAGAAAGATCAAAAAGGAGAGGACCATGAAAGATTTCCTAAAGGTCAGCCCTCTAAAGATACTGGAGGGGTCCATCTCTAAGGAATTGGGGAAGGGTAATCTAGGGGTTCTCATGGCCCGGGCAGGTGCTGGTAAGACATCATGCCTCATCAATATTGCATTTGATAAGCTCTTTCGGGGGGGAAAACTTGTACATGTTTCCCTCAAGGATGCACCGGAAAAGGTTACCTCTTATTACCATGTTATCTTCTCCGATCTTGTTAAGGTCCTGGATATTGAGAATGAATATGAGGTTCGGACCCGCTTGGATAAAAATAGGATAATCCTCGCCTATCTGAAAGAAAGCTTTGGCCTCAGCAGGCTCAGGAAGAATCTCAGAAATCTGGTAAAAGAGATCGGTTTCGCGCCAGATACCCTCGTTGTTGATGGTGTTGATTTCGCAGGGGTTGGCAGGGACATGTTCGAGGGATTTAAGGGGATGGCCAAAGAGTTCAACCTCGAGGTATGGTTTTCAGCCCTCTCACACAGGCATATTACTGAGGTAAATGAAAGAGGGATTCCTTTTCCCTGTAACACCCTGGACGACCTCTTCAGCCTCATTTTCCTGTTATATTCGACTCAATCAGGGGTTTTCTTGAAGCTCTTGAAGGACCACGACAGTGAAGCCGTACCTGATGCAATGGTAATGCTTGATCCGCACAACTTTTTGGTAACAGAGTAGGTGGAAAATTTTTTTCTTGCATCTAAGAATTCGTAGGGTATAACTTAGACGCTCGGCAATAAGAAATAACTGCAAAAAGACTCTTATATTAGCTAATCGGTCGGAAACAAAAATACAACTAACTACTGACAACGGACATTACCTGCTAGGTGGAGTCTTGTTCGAAGGCCAGGCATAGATAAATATCTACTAACAGTAAATTAAGGCTAAAGGAAATAATACAATGTCTAAGGTATGTGAAATATGCGGTAAAGGACCGGTTTCAGGCCACAATGTAAGTCATGCCCACAATAAGACAAAAAGACGCTGGTATCCAAACCTCCAAACGGTGAGGATTAAAATAAGAGGCGGGACAAAAAGAATGAGGGTCTGCACGAGGTGTCTCAGAACCGGGCTGGCGGGAAAGGTGGCATAGTCAAAGATTTAAGTGCCTAAAGTCTAGAAAAAACAGATTCTATTTTGTCCCAGGATAACCCACCGGTAATTTGTGCCAATAGAAGTCCCACATCATCTTATCCATAACTTTAGCTCACGTTAAATTTTTCAAATCCGTTCCACCTTTAAGACCTCCCTGATCTTCTTTATCTTTGAAATAATATTTCGTAATTGACTGTAATCAGAGACCTCAATGGTAAAGGTGGATATCCCCTTCTTATCAACGGTTGTCCGGACATCTGCATCTACAATGTTGGCCTCATTCTGGGCAAATATAGCACTCAGATTGGCCAGCATACCCTGTTTAGAGATATTGGTGACCTTTAATCTGGCCAAATAATTCACCTCTTCCGAACGTTGCCACTCGACCTCCACGAGCCGATCCGGCTCAACATCCCTAATATGCCGGCAAGCTTTTGCATGGATGGTGACCCCCCTTCCCCTGGTAATAAAACCGATAACCGGTTCTCCTGGCAGGGGGTGACAGCACTTTCCAAAGCGAACGAGCATGTCACTCATACCCTTGACCTTGATCCCGGTCTCTCCCCTTTTTCTCTTTATCCTGTGGACTATCTTCTGGACAAGGCCCTCTGATTTATCCTTCTTTATCTCTAAAGGGGGGATAAGCCGATTTAAGACCTGCTTTGCTGAGATCTTGCCGTAGCCGACACTGGCCAGCAGATCATCCACACTCTTGAGCGAGAATCTGTGGATCACATCTGAAATCTGCTCGTTGTTGATGAGCCTGGATAGATTGAGATTGACTTTTCTAAGCTCCTTTTCCAAGATACCCCTGCCAATAGCTACACTCTCTTCTCTCTCTTCTCTTTTTATCCACTGTCTGATCCTGGTCCTGGCCACAGATGTCTTGACAAGATTGAGCCAATCTTTACTGGGTTTATGATTCTTAGAGGTAATAATCTGGACTATATCTCCGGTCTTGAGCTGATAGCTTAAGGGGACTATTCTCTCGTTTACCTTAGCACCTATGCAGCTGTCTCCTACCTCTGAATGGATACTATAGGCAAAATCAACTGGGGTTGCTCCCTTGGGAAATTCCTTGACCTCCCCCTTGGGCGTAAAAACATAGACCTCGCCGCTGAAAAGATCGAGTCTGACTGTTTCCAAGAATTCCTTTGGGTCGGTGAGGCTTTCCTGCGATTCCACCAACTGTCTCATCCATGCATATTGCTGCCTGTCTATCTCTTTTCCCGACCCATCTCCCTCTTTATACCTCCAGTGAGCGGCGATTCCCTCTTCGGCAAGTCTGTCCATATCCCACGTCCTTATCTGTATCTCCATTCTCTCTCCCAGAGGGGTAATTACTGTGGTGTGCAAAGACTGGTACATATTTGCCTTAGGCAGGGAGATATAATCCTTAAAACGACCTGTCACCGGTTTCCACATGGAATGGATCAGGCCTAAGACCTCATAGCACTCCCTTACAGAATTCACTATTATCCTGAAGGCCAGGACATCATAGACCTGATCTATATTCAGATCCTGCTCCATCATCTTTTGATAGATACTAAAAAAATGCTTATTTCTTCCCTTTATCGTGGCCTTTATCTTGGCCTCACTTAATCTCGTGGATAAGATCTCCTTTGTCTCCCTGATAAATTTCTCCTGACTCTCTCGGCGCTGGGCAATCCCCAACCTTATGTCCTCATAAATCTTTGGCTCAAGATAAAAAAGGGAGAGATCCTCCAAGGTTGACTTCAGCCAGTAGATACCCAGTCTTCCAGCAAGAGGTGCATAAATATCAAGGGTTTCTCGTGCAATTAATTCCTGCTTTCCAGGGGGTTGAAAACCAAGGGTCTCCATATTATGCAACCGATCTGCCAGTTTAACCAGAAGGACCCTGATATCAGTTGCCATGGCAATAATCATCTTTCTTATGTTCTCCGCCTGCTGTTCCTCTTTGCTCAAGAACTGTATCTTACTGATCTTGGTAACACCATCAACTATGGTTGCCACCTGCTTGCCGAATAGATATTCGATATCTTCTGGTTCAGCCAGTGTGTCCTCAACCGTGTCATGGAGAAGGCCCGAGGCAATACTCACTTCGTCCATCTTCATCTTGGCAAGAATTCCAGCAACTTCCAAGGGGTGGGAAAGGTATGGTTCCCCTGATAAACGGACCTGCTCCTTGTGAACCTTGGCTGAATAGACATATGCCTTTTCAACGAGACCTACATCTGCGGCAGGATGATAAGAAAGAAGCTTTGATGTTATGTCATTTAAGCGAATCATAGAGATCTTGGACAACCTCGTTTACCGCTTTAGGGGCGTTGTTTAATGGTATTAGTCTGAGATCTGGCTTGGAGCGTAACTTGATCTCGATGGCATCTTTCTTGAGTGTTCTTAGGCTGACCGTGACCCTCACCGGTGTGCCCAGAAGATCGGCATCCTTGAGTTTGAAACCAGGTCTTTCATCCCTGTCATCGAGAAATACTGTCAGGCCCAGATCAATTAGCTGCTCGAATAGATTTTCAGCCACCTCTCTAACATGGGCTTCATGCATTTCAAGGGGTAGAATCGTTACCTCAAAGGGGGAAATAGATATGGGAAAGATAATGCCATTCTCATCGTGACTCTGCTCGATAGCTGCTGCCACAATTCTGCCAGTACCTATCCCATAACACCCCATAACAAAGGGCATTTCCTGGCCATTCTTATCCAGAAAATTGGCCTTAAGGGCCTTACTGTACTTGGTCCCGAGCTTAAAGACATGGCCAACCTCTATTCCCTTGCCAAACAGCAATTCACCGCCACACCTGGGGCATGGATCGGAGAGAGTTATCATCCTTAGGTCTGCATGGTCCTCCACCTGAAAATCCCTGCCTTCATTTACATTGAGGATATGCTTATCATTCTCATTTGCCCCCATTACCATGTTTTTCATCTCCTTGAGGGCAAGATCGGCCACTTTCCTTACCGGTAAACCAATGGCTCCTGCAAAGCCCATGGGGGCACCGGTTACATCAAGTACCGTTTCTGGATCTGCCATAGTAAGGTCTTGAACGTTGAGGACATTTCTCAGTTTGGTTTCGTTCACTTCGTGGTCCCCCCTTACTAAGGCAGCTATTGGACCATGCTCAGTTTGATAGATGAGGGTTTTGACCAGTTTTTCGGGCCTCACGGACAGAAACCTCGTTACTTCTTCCACGGTTCTCATTCCCGGTGTATCTACAACCCGCAGCTCTTTTTCTCTCTCGGTAGACTTGGAATCATCCTCCCTTGCCAGTATCTCCGCCTTCTCCAAGTTGGAGGCATAGTGGCAATTTCGGCAGCTTACAATGTCGTCCTCACCGGTACCTGAGAGAACCATGAATTCATGAGAAAAACTGCCACCTATAGGCCCTGTATCGGCCTCGACTGCCCGGAATCTCAGTCCGCACCTTGTAAAGATAGCCTCGTATGCCGTATACATCCTCTCATAGCTCCGGTTGGCCCCCTCTTCATCAATATCAAAGCTATAGGCATCCTTCATAATGAATTCCCGAGCCCTCATGACTCCAAATCTCGGCCTAATCTCATCCCTGAACTTTGTCTGGATCTGATACAGGTTAATGGGAAGTTGTTTGTATGAATGAATCTCTCTTCGCACCAGGTCAGTAATTACCTCCTCGTGGGTTGGGCCCAGGCATGATTCCCTGTTGTGTCGATCCCTGAACCGCAAGAGTTCTGGTCCGTAATGATCCCATCGACCGCTCTCCATCCATAATTCACCCGGTTGTACCCCCGGAAGCAAGAGTTCAATAGCACCAGCCCTGTCCATCTCTTCCCTGACGATGTTTTCCACCTTTTTAAGGGCCCTCCAACCAGAAGGAAGATAGGTATAGATTCCTGCTGCCAACTTTCTGATCATTCCAGCCCTGAGCATTAACTGGTGGCTTATGATCTCAGCCTCGGCCGGTATCTCTTTGAGGGTAGGAGCAAAGAATTGTGAATATCGCCTTGAAAGAGTTGCCATATTAGTTGACCATCTTCTTGACTTCTTTAATAAGTATCCTGGCCAGATCTGACTCAGGCACTTTCTTAATCAATCTACCCTTCTTGAACAATGTTCCATGGCCCTGACCGCCGGCAATGCCAATGTCGGCCTCTTTTGCCTCTCCAGGCCCATTTACGACACATCCCATAATAGCTATCTTAAGAGGTGTCGTAATCTGATTCAGGGCATTTTCAATTGTCTCCACCAGGGTAAAAAGATCTATCTGACACCTTCCGCAAGTAGGGCAGGATATGATTTCCACTCCCCTCTGCCTCAGACCCAGGGCCTTGAGAATTTGATATGCGACCTTGACTTCATCCACCGGATCATGCGTTAGAGAAACCCTGATGGTATCTCCAATGCCCTCCGATAGTAGCAGTCCAATCCCTAGGGAGTTCTTAACCGTCCCTGATACGAGGCTCCCGGCCTCGGTTACACCTAAATGTAAGGGATAGTCAATCTTCTCGCTCAGAAGTCTGTATGCCGATATCATTTGTAAGACATCTGATGATTTCAGGGAGATCTTGATGAGATGAAAATCTAAATCCTCCAAGATTCTTAGATGATTCATGGCACTCTCAACCATAGCCTCTGGTGTCGGGTGACCATACTTTCTTAGGATAGCCTTGTTAAGAGAGCCAGAGTTAACCCCAATCCTTATGGGAATTGCTTGAGATCGGGCAGCGGCAACAATCTCCTGTATCTTTTTCCTTCCACCAATATTGCCTGGATTCAATCTCAGCCCATCGGCTCCATTCCCTATAGCTGCCAAGGCGAGCCGGTAGTCAAAATGAATATCAGCAATAATCGGAAGGGATGTGCGAGATTTTATCTCTCTAAGGCAAGAGGCAGCCTCCATATCTGGCACTGCCAGGCGAACAAGCTCACAGCCAGCACACCTTAACCGGTCTATCTGTTTTACCGTGGCAGCTACGTCCTGAGTTGGGGTATTGGTCATGGACTGCACCACTACCGGAGCTCCACCGCCTATTTTGACCCCCCCGATGTCTATTTGTCTGCTGTAACGTCGTTTCATATTGAACACGGCAAGCGAATAAATTCAACAAACATGTGACTCGAGGTACCCTTATTTGCTTGTGTGTGCCTTTATACACGAGGTTTTGTGCACTGTGTAAAACCACGTATAATCATATATCGTATTTTGAAGGTAGCTAAAAACATATACCATGTCAAGGTGATTTCCCCTGATGGTTACCTTACGGTTTTTTCTTGCACTATGTGCTCAAATTCTGGTAGATTGGCAAGAGTAAGTTAGTAAAATTAATATAAAAAATCTACAATCTATGAGGCACATCTACTTCTCAAAAGGAGGAAGACATGTCCGAGGAAGAAATACAGGGCCCAGGATTTACTGTCAGAGATAGAAGGACTTTTGATAGTGAGGGAAAGGTCAAGGAATCGGTAAGGGCTGAAAAGCAAGAGGATCAGAAGAAGGAAAAGGACAGAAAGGAGAAGAAGGAGAAGGGTACTGCTCCCTTGGCAGAAGTCAATTTTTCCTCCTTCCTTCTCTCGCTGAGCTCTTCAAGCCTCCTTCACCTTGGTGAAATCGCAGATCCGCAGTCGGGAGAGAAAAAGAAAGACCTGGTACTAGCTAAACAATCGATTGATATCATTAGCCTACTCAAAGACAAAACCAAGGGCAATCTTACCCAGGAAGAGGAAAACCTATTGGACCATCTTCTCTACGATCTCCGCATGCGTTTTGTTAAAGCAAGCGAACAATGATGCCATCCGCACCTGCAAATGAAAAACCGAACTCTCTTTTCCTCAATCGGACCACCATTGAAATGTTGGCCCCGGCCAAATTAAATTTGCTGCTCAAGATCACGGGACAAAGGGTTGATGGGTATCATGAGTTGGTGTCCATCCTCGTGCCTGTGGCTCTCTATGACAAGCTAACGATAGGTAAGCAAGAAAGAGGAGTAAAGGTTTACTGGAGTGGCAGGGAACTGCCCAAAGACCAAGACAATCTAGTTAATAGGGCGGCTGCCTCTTTTTTTCAAAGGACAGGGATCAGGAAAGGGACCAAGATCACAGCAATCAAAGAGATACCTCTCTCCTCTGGTCTGGGCGGTGGCAGCAGTGATGCCGCGGCAACATTGAAAGGGCTTAACCAGCTTTGGGGGGATCCTCTCTCAAATGGAGATCTTGAAGGACTTGCCCTTTCTTTAGGCGCAGATGTTCCATTCTTTCTCCTCCAGAGGCCGGCCATAGCCAGGGGGATTGGGGAAATACTCGAACCAATAAGAGATTTTCCTTCATTTTGGTATGTTATTGTCAGTCCAAAGGTTATGGTCTCAACAGCATGGGCCTACAAAAGGATCAAATTGAAGTTGACAAACAGAGAGATCCAAAATATAATCGACCGTTGCAAAAAGGCCATTTTCAATATCTCAGAGCTACTTTCCAATGATCTTGAAAGGATTACCCTTGGAAAGTACCCTTTTCTTCATTCAATTAAGGACTCCTTAATAGAGTTAGGTGCCCTGGGTGCGTTGATGACTGGCAGTGGCCCAAGCCTCTTTGGTCTTTTTGACTCAGCTGAAAAAGCACATGAGGCTGGTAAGATTCTGGTCCGCCAATGGCGGAAAGGAGATGTGTTTGTAGTTAAGGGATTGAGTTAGACATCGTTGCTCATTGCAAGATGAAGAACGCAAAATAAGAGAAAAGCAAATCAGGTTTTGATTTCAATTTGATACCTGCAATTTGAGTTTTGCTTTGGAGCGAAGCGATTTACTGGGGTGTCGTCAAGCGGTAAGACACGGGCCTTTGGAGCCCGCATTCGGGGGTTCGAATCCTCCCACCCCAGCCAAGGAAGGGGACCATTTTTTCACTAGAGGAGAAAAAGAGGAAGCGCCCATGGAGGAGCTCACTGAAGGTCTGACGGTGTTCGGTGGTACATCCAACATAAACCTAACCAAAGAGGTGTGTGATTATCTCAATATGGTTCCTGGGAAAATGGTAAACAAGGTCTTTAGCGATGGAGAGATTCGGGTTGAGATCGATGAAAACGTGAGAGGAATAGACACCTTTATCATTCAGTCCACCTGTAGCCCGGTTAATGATAACCTAATGCAGCTCCTGATAATAACAGATGCACTCAAAAGGGCCTCTGCCAAAAGCATAACAGCTGTAATCCCTTACTATGGATATGCCAGGCAGGATAAGAAGGTCAAGCCACGGGTTCCTATCAGTGCAAAGCTCGTAGCTGATCTGATAACTGTAGCTGGGGTGAATCGGGTAATCTCACTCGATCTTCATGCCGGGCAGATCCAGGGATACTTCAATATCCCTGTGGACAATCTATTCGCAGCACCTATTCTCCTGAAACACATTCGTAAACATTTTGAGAATAATCTATCGATAATTTCTCCTGATGCTGGTGGTGTGGAGAGGGCGCGGGCCTTTGCTAAGAGGCTTAATGCCTCGTTGGCCATAATAGATAAGAGAAGAGAGGAACCTAACGTTGCCGAGGCCATGAAGATAATTGGGGATGTAGAAGGAAAAACAGCCGTTATTCTTGACGACATGGTTGATACAGCTGGGACGCTTGTTCAGGCTGCTCATGCATTAATCAAAGATGGGGCAGCACACGTTTACGCCTGCTGCACCCATCCAGTGCTCTCTGGTAATGCCATAGAAAGGATAGAGGAATCGCCTATCGAGTCACTGGTAGTAACAAATACGATTCAATTAAATCAAAAGGCACATGAGTGCTCCAGGATTACGGTTGTTTCCGTGGCAGAGATCTTGGGAGAGGCCATAAAACGGGTATACTTTTCAAGATCTGTCAGTTCCTTATTTGTATGAATAGCCTGGTTCTCTTGGTTTGATTAGTTCAGTTTGTTAGGTTGCCAGGGAGATCAACCAAAAGAACCAATGCAACAGATAAAACCAATTAAACAGTTGTAACGTAGATCAGTTATTTGAGTTAAAAAATGGCTACCATGCAATTAGACACTACAATAAGAACCAAGATAGGTAAAGGGCCGGCCCGGAAGCTCAGAAGTGAGGGCAAGCTTCCCGCCATATTTTATGGACCGAAGACAGATCCCATCATGCTTTCCCTAGATTATGTACGGCTCAAAAAGATGCTCAAGGGAAAATCTCCTGAGAGTATAATATTTGATCTAAGGATAGATTCCGATGAAAAAGGTCAATCCAGGAAGGTCATGATAAAGGAGATACAGAGGGACCCGGCTACAAGGGATTACCTACATGTAGATCTTTACGAGATAGCCATGGAAAAAGAACTAGAGGTAGGTATTCCTGTTTATCTCATAAACACACCAATAGGAGTAAGCAAAGGAGGTATTTTACAGCAGGTCCGGAGGGAGTTAGGGGTATTGTGTTTGCCAAAAGATATGGTAGACAAGCTGGATATTGATGTATCTGGTCTTGATATCGGACAGTCACTTCATATAGAGGATATCTCTTTTCCTCCGGGGTTGAAATCAACAGAAGATTCGAGTCTCACCATTGCCGCCGTGGTTGCCCCGACCACAACCGCCGAGGCAGAAGAAGAGGTAGAGAAAGAAGAAGGTGAGGAAATAGAAGGCGAAGAGGAATCGTAAAGGCGTATACTTGATAGTAGGGCTCGGTAATCCAGGTATTCGATACACAAGCAGTAGACATAACCTAGGATTTAAGGCGGTTGATCTTTTATGCACAGAATTAGGCCTTCATTTGTCTGATCGACGCTTCCAAGCCTTAAGCGCAAGTACCAATTACCATGATGAGAAGATAGTACTGGCCTGCCCACAAACCTTTATGAATAGATCCGGGCTTGCGGTTAAGCATTTGGCAGAATATTACGAACCAGAGATCAGGAACCTAATGGTTGTCCATGATGATATTGATTTAGACGTTGGTCGCATAAGGATTGTCCGCGGAGGGGGGGCAGGAGGTCATCATGGGGTAGAGTCTGTGATCTCTCATCTTGCAACAAACGGATTCAACAGGATCAAGATCGGAATAGGGCGGCCGAGATACAATGAGCCAATTGAGGATTTTGTTTTGAATCCTCCCTATGACGATGAACAAAAAACAATCAAAGATACACTTCGTGTGGTAACAGGGGCCATTAGATCATTCATTGTGGATGGAATGGAGGTGGCCATGAGCAACTTCAATTCTTTGACCGTGAGGAAAAGGGAGGTAGAAGGGTAGTGCAAGGTTTAACTGTTTACGCCCCTTATTTGGGGATACTGGGTCTGATAATCGCCTATTTCATATATCTTTATGTCAAGAAACATCCCAATGGAAGCCAGGTAATGAAGGATCTGGAGGACATGATCCATTCCGGTGCCATGGCCTTTTTAAGGAAAGAGTATTCAGCTCTACTGTTTTTCATAGCCATTGTTTTTCTCTTACTTGGGTTTGGTATATCCTGGAGAACCGCTATTGCCTTTGTGACTGGAGCATTCTGCTCTATGTTAGCTGGATTTTCAGGTATGAGTGCTGCTACCAAAGGTAATTCGCGAACAGCAGATGCAGCTAATCGATATGGGCAGGCTAACGCCCTTAACATCTCTTACTTCTCCGGCTCAGTGATGGGCCTTTCCGTAGCCAGTCTCGGTCTCCTTGGGCTTGGTTTCTGGTTCTGGTATTGGGGAGGTGAGCCAGAAACCGCCCAATATATCAATGGGTTTGCCATGGGAGCAAGCTCAATTGCTCTGTTTGCGAGGGTTGGCGGTGGTGTATTCACAAAGGCAGCGGATGTGGGAGCCGATCTGGTAGGAAAGGTGGAGGCTGGCATCCCTGAGGATGACCCCCGAAACCCCGGGGTTATTGCAGACAATGTGGGTGACAATGTGGGTGATATCGCCGGGATGGGGGCGGACATATTTGAATCCTATGTTGGCTCTGTAATTGCTACCATCGCAATTGGAGCCACTCTTGCTATCAACACACCGGAGGCTCTTGCCGCATTTGTTAAAGACTTCCCGATACTGAAAGGGCTGTCCGCCGAGGTCATCAAACTGAAATACATGGCCATGCCCATCCTTGTTGTTATGGCAGGATTGCTGAGCTCCTTTGCGGGCGTCTTCTCTATCAAGATCTTTCAGGCCGGGAACCCCGCCGGTGCCCTCCGGTATACAACCTTTGTGGCAGCCGGGATTTTCGTAGCCTTGACTGCTATCATTACAGATTCTATCGGCATGCCCTGGGGAGCATTCTGGGCCATCTTTTCCGGCCTTGTGTGCGGCATTGCAATCGGTCTTTTGGCAGAGTATTATACCTCTGGACCTCCGATCAGGCGTATTGCTCGTCAATCGGTTACGGGCCCTGCTACCGTAATCATAGCGGGTCTTGCTGTGGGCATGGAATCCACCTATCTCCCCATACTTGGTATCTGTGCGGCCACATTCGTTGGATTTAAGGCCGCCGGGATTTACGGTGTTGGCCTTTCTGCAGTGGGAATGCTGGCAACGGTTGGTGCTACTATGACCGTCGATGCATACGGACCGATAGCAGACAATGCTGGAGGTATATCAGAGATGGCAGGCCTTGGCCCTGAAACCAGAAAGATCACCGATGGCCTTGATGCCCTTGGAAACACGACTGCTGCCATAGGTAAAGGTTTTGCCATAGGTTCTGCTGCGTTGACTGCACTGGCCCTCTTTGTTGCATATACCCAGGCAGCGGGTCTAGAAATAATAGACATAAAAAACCCCATGGTAGTAATAGGTATTTTTATTGGCGGTATCGTGCCCATGCTTTGTGCAGCCCTGACAATGACCTCAGTGGGTAAGGCCGCCTTCAGTATCGTGGAAGAGATACGACGTCAGTTCAGGGAAATCCCCGGGCTTCTTGAGGGGAAAGAAGGAGTTAAGCCGGATCCAGCAACCTGTGTGTCCATTGCAACGGGGGCAGCCCTGAGGAGGATGGTGGCACCAGGTCTGGTTGCTGTTCTTACCCCTGTGGCAGTAGGTTTCCTCTTGGGAAAGGAGACCCTCGGCGGGATGCTTCTCGGTGCTACGGTCATGGGTGCATTTCTTGCCCTTTTTATGGCCAATGGAGGCGGTGCCTGGGATAATGCCAAAAAATATATAGAATCAGGTAACTTAGGGGGCAAGGGTAGTGATAACCATAAGGCTGCTGTAGTCGGTGATACGGTAGGTGATCCTTTCAAGGATACCTCTGGACCAGCAATGAATATCTTAATCAAATTGATGTCGGTCATATCCCTTGTAGTCGCACCAGTACTACCTGTGATTGGCTTATTCATGAGATAAAAATGGGGTAAATCCCAACAAAAGCTGCCCCATCGAGGAAATATTGTGTTTTATCGATTGAATATCTAACTACTTAGGGTAACAGGAGGTAACAATGTTTAAGGTTGGGGATTTGGCAGTGTATCCAGCACATGGTGTTGGGGTTATTGAGAGAATTGAGAACAGGAAGATATCAGGTTGTCAGGAAAATTTTTTTGTCATGAGAATACTTGAAAACAATATGATTATTATGATCCCATCTTCAAATGCCGAAAATGTTGGACTGAGACAAATTATAGACCAAAACGAGGTACTAAAGGTTTACTCCATACTTAAAGAGAGGGATATGTCTGTAGATGATAATCAGACCTGGAACAGACGTTATAGAGATTATATGGATAAGATTAAGAGCGGCTCTGTCTTCGAGATTGCAGAAGTCTATCGCGACTTAAGTACAATACAGCAGGATAAGGAGCTATCCTTTGGAGAAAGAAAGATGTTGGATACAGCCCGAAGTTTGCTCGTAAAGGAGATCTCACTTGCTAAGAACATGAAGGAAGAAGATGTGGAAAGAGATATTCAATCGAATATCTTTGTACAAACGGTTGATAAAGAGTAAGGCCTGCGTTAATAGAAGATTGTGATAAACAGTAGAGAGAAGACCTTTGTCTTTCGTCAATCATCCGCAGATATAGATGTAAGGCTTGACAGATTTCTCTCCGCTAAAAGGGATGTGGAGTTATCCAGGGCCAGGGTTCAGAATCTCATTAAGATCGGTGCAGTAACCGTTAATGGTGAGAAGAAAAAGCCTAGTTATCAGCTGAGACCTGGCGATAGGATAAAGATTTCACTTCTGTCCCCCTCACTGCTTCTGGAGGCATCTGAGAAGATTGACTTCAGTCTTCTTTACGAAGATGACTCGATTTTGGTAGTTAACAAACCTCCAGGTCTGGTAGTTCATCCTTGTGCTGGCCATTATACAGGAACTTTGGTCCATGGTCTTCTCCACAAATGTACTAATCTCTCCTCTCTTAGCGGTCCGGAAAGGCCGGGGATTGTCCACAGGCTTGATAAAGATACATCAGGCGTAATGGTAGTAGCTAAGAGTGATCGGGCCCACAATCTTCTGGCCCGTCAGTTCAAGAGAAGGGAGGTTAAGAAAAGATATCTGGCCCTCGTCCACGGCAACGTAGAAAAAGAGAAGGGAATGATGGATTTACCTATCAGGAGGCATCCAGTAAAGAGAAAAGAGATGCACGTCTCCCTTTTGGAGGGTAGAAGGGCCATGACCCAGTGGGAGGTCATATCTATCTTTCCTCTTGGTTTTTCACTCTTGAAAATAAGCCCCTCTACTGGCAGAACTCACCAGATAAGAGTTCATATGGCATACATGGGTTATCCGGTAGTAGGTGATCGTGTGTATGGCTACGGGAAGAGATGGTGGAAGCAACAGTCTTTGATAGTTCAGGAGGCCCTCACGTTGGCAAAAAGGCAGATGCTCCATGCCGAATTATTGGGATTTGTTCATCCTGATTCAATGAAATATGTAGAATTTGAGGTTCCTCCTCCAACGGATTTTGTCTGTCTAGTAGAATGGCTCACCGAAAATCAACATTAAAAATGTCAAGGTAGCTTGGAAAACTCCTTGACATAAAGGGATTGAGGGTATATTATACTATCACTTTATACATCCACAAGAAATGCATTCCCTGCTAAATTAAGTTATTAACCCTTTCATCTTTAAAGGTCTGCTTAATAACCGGCATTTACTCATAATTTTCAGGAATAACAAGATTATAGTAAAGTCCTCACTTGAGGCAATAGACTCCCATTACCCTTTTTTGCAGAGGCGAAACAGAGGTAGAAGAATAATAATAAATGTATTCAGATCATAAGAGGTATTGTAAGAGATGAACTTGGTTGAGCTTAAAGGTAAGAACATAAGTGAATTGGTAGATATGGCCAAAACATTCGGAATTGGTGGCGCTACCGGTATGCGTAAGCAGGATCTCATTTTCTCAATCTTGCAGGCCCAGACAGAACAAAATGGTGTTATTCATGGAGAAGGGGTGTTGGAGATCCTACCAGATGGCTTTGGTTTTCTCCGGTCACCAGATTCTAACTACCTTCCCGGGCCAGACGATATGTATGTCTCACCATCCCAGATTAGACGATTCACCTTGAGGACAGGAGATACCGTTTCAGGACAGATAAGACCACCAAAGGAAGGAGAACGATATTTTGCCTTGCTGAAGGTGGAGCATATCAACTATGAAGACCCAGAAGTAGCTGCAGATAAGATACTCTTTGATAATATGACTCCGCTCTACCCGACAGAGCGAATAAAATTAGAAACAGACCCTGATAACCTTTCAACAAGGATTATGGATCTCATGACACCAATAGGGAAAGGGCAAAGAGGGTTGATTGTCTCTCCCCCTAGAACAGGAAAAACCATGCTTCTTAAAGACATCGCAAATGCGGTGACCGCAAAC
>Ga0209636_10003657_pt1 | contig 15681 bp, 7 predicted proteins | sample DeeMarSWOR152_54_FD_187464 | JGI IMG/M metagenome (GOLD analysis project Ga0209636, IMG submission 187464) | Marine sediment microbial communities from White Oak River estuary, North Carolina - WOR-1-52-54 (SPAdes) (version 2) | ecosystem: Environmental > Aquatic > Marine > Intertidal zone >...
CCCGCCTACTCGACAATAGGGCTTGTAGCATTTAATTTCCAAATTTCAAATAATAACTGCGCCAAGGACGCATCTCCGCCTAGGCGGATGATTACAAATAAATTTCAAATTCGAATATTCAATTTCCCCCTCAAAAAAACACAGATCGCAAATGATTTTTTATCTAAGGAGAAAGTTTGGAAAATAAAAAAATCATCTTTTTTAATTTTACTTTTCTTGTTTGTGCTATTTTCCACAGCCTCAAGCCAAACCATCAAAACAGTTCGTATTGGTTTGATAATCGATGGTCCGTGGGGTGAAGAGAACCAGATGCTGGAAAGCATCAAGCGGGAGGTTCATGATTTAACGGCTGGGGAGTTTGATGTGCAATTTCCAGCCGACAAAACCGTGCAAGCGGATTGGACCATCGGGAAAATTCGAAGTGGATTGGATCGATTGCTGGCTGATCCAGAGGTGGATATGATCATCACTCTGGGGAGTATTTCCAGCAATGAGGTTTGCCAACGGACTGAGCTTGCCAGGCCTGTGATTGCGCCTTACATTATTGATGCCACGTTTCAAAAGCTGCCGATTAAAGATGGCAAAAGTGGGGTAAAAAATTTGAACTATATCAGCGTACCTGCCCCGTTCAAACGGGATATGCAGATTTTCAAAGATATCGTCGCATTCAAAAAATTGGTGGTCTTGATTAATCAATATTTGCTCGATGCCTTTCCTGGGTTGGATCAATGCTGCAAGGAAACGTTGGAAGAATTAGACCTTGACGTTGAAATCATTGGCATCGGAAAATCGATTCAGGATGCTCTGGATCACAACTGCCTCAGAATGTTGAAGCTGTGTATATTCTTCCCCTGCCCCATTTTTCAGATGAGCAGTACAAAAAACTTGCCGCTGCGCTGATCGATCAGAAGCTGCCCAGCTTTGCTTACGGCGGTGCTGAACGGATGGAACAGGGAATTCTGGCTGGACTGAACAAAGATGTGGTGACTCGGATTTCACGACGGGTTGGGATTAATGTGCAGCGCATATTGTTGGGCGAAAAACCAGAGCAGATTCCTGTAGCGATTTCGATTAAGCAGCAGTTGACCATCAATGAAGCGACAGCGAATGCCATTGGTGTTTCGCCATCATGGGCTGTGATCACTGAGGCGGAAATAGTCGGACGAGAGCAGCACCCCATCGATCGAATGTTGGCTTTAAATCGTGTGGTTCAGGAGGCGATTAAAGCCAACCTCGATTTGATCGCCAAAAGTTATACGATTGAGGGGGGAAACAGGATGTGAACGAAGCTCGAGCGAAACTGATGCCATCACTGGATATTTCAGGGACTTACCTGGTAATCGATAAAGATCGGGCGGATCGAAGCTTTGGTCAACAGGCAGAACGAACGCTAACGGGCTCGGCAACTGCGACGCAGGTTATTTTTTCGGAGCCTGCCTGGGCGAATTTATCGATCCAGAAAAACCTGCAAAAGTCCCGTGAATTTGATCTTGAACAACTGAAGCTTGATATTACGCTGGAAGCAGCGATCGCCTACCTGAATGTTTTGCGGGCAAAAACGGCTGAAAAAATCCAGCAGGAAAATATCAAAGTCACCCTACAGAACCTGGATTTTGCCAGGGTCAGGGAAGTTGTTGGAAGTGCGGGACCCGCTGAGGTCTATCGCTGGGAAAGTGAAATTGCTTCCAACAGAAAGTCAGTGATTGAAGCCAATGCACAACGCAGTTTCGAGAAGAAAATAAGGTCATTCCGATCACCCTTGGTCCTGTGGCTGCTGAAAAACAGGATATTGGCAAACTGGAAACGATAAAGGTTTATTCCCAGGCAACTGGTTTGAACGTCCCGCTGAAACAGGTCGCCGATCTCGAAGTGGTTTGGGAGCCATCCAAAATTCGACGCTGGGACTTGCTGAAAGTGGTCAGTGTGAAATGCGAAGTGACCGATGAAACCACCCCGATTGCTGTGGCAATGGAAATCGATAAATGGCTGAAACAGGAACAAAAAAATTGGGATGTCGGCTACAAATACGAATTGGGCGGCGAAATGGAAAGCTCGGTGGAAGCGAGTAATTCCATCAACGAAAAACTGCTAATTGCAGGATTGATTATCGTTCTCCTTTTAGTGGTTCAGTTTAATTCTATTCGAAAACCTTTCATTATTTTGACAACCATCCCACTGGGCATTATAGGAGTCATTATCGGATTATTGGTTATGCGCTCTTATTTCGGATTTATGACATTATTAGGTCTTATCTCGTTAGCAGGAGTGGTGATTAACAATGCCATCGTGCTAATTGACCGCATCCGCATCGAAATAGAAGACAACGGACTAGATGCACAGCGAGCCATTGTCGAATCTGCCCAACGCCGCTTGTGCCCGATTCTCCTCACGACTGCCACGACTATCGGTGGATTGATTCCGCCCTATATCGGCGGCGGGCCCATGTAGGAACCCATGTCTGTAGCAATCATGTTCGGCTTGGCATTTGCCACGTTATTGACGCTGGGATTTGTGCCTGTGATGTATTCGTTGTTGTTTAGGGTGAGGTTTAAGGAGTTTGTGTATTAAGAATAAAATTTTAATATAGATAGGGATTCAGTAGCATAAGACAAGTATTATGAATGGAGTTGCTGATTTTTGGTATTTACCAATCAAAAAAATTGACACGACATTTTGCCCCTGCTTTTATCCCTTTTCTTTAGAGAACTTATGAAAAAAGGAAAGTACGCACCCAACTAAAAAGGAATTCGTCTTGAATTGATCTATACTTGTTTTGGCTAAAAATTTCATAGAATACTGTCATTGCGAGCGAAGCGAAGCAATCTCATAACTAGCTGTAAATCAGTAGATTGCTTCGTCACTTCGTTCCTCGCAATGACATTTACAATCATGAAATTTTAACCAGTAACGAGTATAATTTATCGGTATATAAATTTCACTTCTGAGTATGAGATCGAAGTGACTAGCCAAAACCGGTAACTCCCCCTAATCCCGGGATGGCATTATTGCTCCGGTCTCTTTTTTTTATAATTCTCGCTCAATAATTTTATTTGCTTCAAAAAAAACTTCTTAAATTTGAATTCCCCGTTTAAAAAAGACTATTAGATTTTTATTGACTTTTTGATAAATAATCAATATAATTTAATTGTTGTCAATAACTATTTAGAGATCATCGCTGCTCCCCTTAGAGAAAACTTCGAATAGAAAAGAACGTATTTAAAATTTCAACTTTGAGTCAAACAATGAATCCGCAACAATTTAATAAGAGTTAAGTTGTGTTTATGATTTCAATCTTATGAATTGAAAAATTAATAATACTACCTCATCACCATTCAACTTTAAAAGGGAGGCCAAAATCATGAAACTCAGATTTCAAATTATAATTATAGCTTTGATGCTATTTCCCACCCAGGTTCTTTTATCCCAGAGACTCTTTAATGGAATTCGCTACCAAGAGTTTATTGGCGCCCGTCCAATGTCCATGGGAGAAACATTTGTTGCTGTGGCAGATGATATCAATGCAATCTACTGGAATCCAGCAGGACTACCAACACTCGATCATCTGGGCATAAACAGTATGCACTCCAATCTCTTTAGTAGTGACATAGGAAATAATTATCTTGCATTGTGTATTCCAGGATTTGAAAAAACAAGTTTTGGTGTTGATTGGATGAATATCGATTTTGGAGATAATGAGTTTGAATATGGAAAAAATAAATTCAATTTTTCATTCGGTTATCAGCCTTACGACAGGTTATCAGTAGGCGTCAATGTCAAATATATAGCAATGAACATGGGAATAAAAGAAGTTTCTCATGACAGCTTTAGCGGATGGGGCGGTGACTTAGGCCTGCTTTATCGACTTTATCCAAAATTAAAATTGGGACTTATGATTCATGATATTACCAATACAGCATTGAACCGTATAAAAGGCTCAATTTATAAGCGAAATGTCCGTATTGGTGCGGCTTATCAGTTGTTTAGTAATTTGCTTATTGCGACTGATTTGGATGACCGATTGCATTTGGGCACTGAATGGTGGCCATTTAAAAGGCTTTTGGCACTACGAGGAGGAATTCAGCAAGATTTTTACTCAGATGAAAGAATGATATTCTCATTCGGCTTGGGATTGGATATCCCATTCTGGGGTCAGAGATTGCGTTTTGATTACGCCTTTACAGATACACCAACTCTTTTGAATACCCATCGATATTCGCTTTCCTTTTTAATCGATTTATTCCCTCAACTAATAAAAATTAAAGAGGTGAAAATTGATCCTGTTTATGCTGCTTTATTTAAACATCACTCCAGGACACCGATAGGATATATGGACATTGAATATGACGGTAAAAAGGATCTTGACTGCACCATAAGTATTGGAGTGAATAAATATGCAGAAGAAAGAAGAAAAGCAATATTTTTACCAGCTAAATCCGAAAATGAAAATATCCATAATGTATCTCTGAATTCGGCTTTTAATGATTTAATTTTATCGGAACCTGACAACATCCCATTAGTAGCAGATATTACCATTTCTTACATGAGTGGCAATCGCCCAAAAGAAGAGAAAGTAGGCGAACTGTTTCACTTATACAATCGAAATACAATTGACTGGCAAAATGGTACCGATCAAGCAGCAGCATTTGTTACTTATGAAGATCCGTCTATCAGTCAATTTGTACAAAATGCTTTATCAGACGAAAAGATATTGAAAGAAAAATTTTTTATAACTGAAAAATTTACAGAAGCAATTCATTTATTCAATGCGGTTGCTAAATTTGGAATTGATTATCAACCAGAGCCTCCTCCGCCTGGTAGTGTAACAAAGCGGGGCTTAGATACAATTTATTATCCAGCACAAATATTAAAAATCAAGAAAGGCGATTGTGATGACCTGGCTGTGCTATTTGCAGCATTATTTGAGAATAGAGATATCCCCACTGCCTTTATTGATTTAGAGGATCATATTTTCATTATGTTTAATACTGGATTACACTATACATTGGCATCACAGCTTCCCTGTCCTGAGGAATTATTTTATAAATATGATAGTGAAATCTGGATTCCATTGGAAGTAACCTGGATTGATTCATCTTTTGGTAAAGCATGGCAAAAGGGTTCTCATGAAATCCAGCAAATAAAGGACCAAAAAGAATCACGCATAATAGAGGTACGCAAAGCCTGGGAAAAATATGAGCCAGTAACTAATGCAAGCAGATTTTTTGCAAAAAGTCAAAATATCCTGAACCATGATTCAGTTGCAGACCAAGAGGACGTAACGCAAATAATTAAAAATTATATTAAACACCTTGAACAAAAAATTGCACAGTATCCAGATAGCCTTCATTTGCGAAACAAATTGGGAATCATATATGCCCGTCAAAATGAACTCCAGAAAGCAGAAAATCATTTCCGAAAAATATTAAATAAAGATCCCAAGAATTTTGCTGCTTTAAACAACCTTGGAAATCTACTTTTCTTAAATGGCAAGCTGAATCTTGCTCAGCAATATTATTTAAAAGCATATAGTTATGCTAAAAGCAAAGATCACGAAAATGGCATCAATTTAAATTTAGGACTCCTTTACGATGCAGCGGACATGGAGAGCTTAGCTATAGAGCAGTTTGCTAAAGTCATGAAGGACTCAACAGATTATCAAAGAATTGGAGACCTGTTAGGAATCAGTTTTAAGGAAGAAGATATGACAAAAGGAGATGAATCTAAGCCAAAGAAAAAGATATCGAAAAAAAGAGTAAAACAAATAACTAAAAAAGCAAGTAATAAAAAACGTGAGCTTCCAGTACGCAAAACACGCAAACAGGCAATACGCAAGGGTGAGCTACCTAAAGAAGAAATTGAAAATGTATTCTATTGGGCTGAATAACGAGGATGGAACAAAAATTAACAAAAAAACAAATTTTAATTCTTTGCTTCATGGGGATTGTTATCACAGTAGTTGTTTTTTCTGTATTTCAGTACATTTCTTTCTTATATTGCCTGGATGCAGATATACTTAATGAATATATTTTGATTACTGGAGAAAGACAACCGCACGATGATGTCGTCATTATTGTTGTCGATGACGAAAGCGTAAGTCAATTTGGAAATGACAGAAAAATTTTAAGAAATCAGTATGTGAAACTGATTCGAAAATTATCAATGGTTGGCGCTAAAACAATTGTATTTGATATTTTTTTTGGAGACATTTTAGACGAGAAAATCGATTTACAGCTCGCCCGGGTTACAGATTCGACTAATAAAGTAATTCATAGTTACTATTTCCCTGAAACTGGGACAGCTACAGAATATTATGAAGGTAGAACTTATGAAAAGTATTCCATTCAAGTCGAAGATGCTGAAAACTTAAATGTTATCGCGGCACATTATGCCACTTTCCCCAATGAAAAATTCATTAAAGCTTTTAACCATGCGGGTCACGTTTCCTACGAATGTGATCCCGATGGAAAAACAAGGCGAATTCCTCTATTTTATGAGTTTGATGGATTGTACTATCCTACCCTGGCGCTGACTTCAGTTCTTAAATATCTTAATATTACAGAAAATTCTGTTAAAGTTGAAACTGGATTCTGGGGACACTATGTTGTTTTCGATACGCCAGTCGAATCAATAAGGATACCTGTTAATTCAAAAGGTCAAGTTCTGTTAAATTACTATGGGATTATCGAAGTATTAAAACCCAGATCGATGTATAACACTATAAATTTGTTAGAATTACTTCGTCCAACAGAGTCATCAGGTTTACAATTTCATGAGTTTGAGGAAAAGATTGTGCTCATTGGAATTACTGATCTGAATGAAGGTGACAGTCATTTAACACCTTTTTCCGCTGATTTTCCAGGAGTCGGGCTTCATGCGACATTAATTTGCAATATTCTTAAAGGAGATTTTATTATTGAGGCACCCTGGTACATTAATGCGATCGTTGTGATGGTTTTAAATCTATTGCTCTTTAGCGTTTTTTTATATTATCTCAAATCTTCAAAATCACTCTGGATGTTTGGTATGCTTTCGATCGGTATAATTATCTCCTTCGATTTTATGGCATATTCTTTCTTTTTTCAAAATTTTGGCATCTGGCTAAAGACGATTCAAATCAACACAATTTTTATTATTTTCTTTGTTTCTCAGCTTTTTTATGAGAAAGGTATTTTATTAAAAATATATAAAAACAAAATAGAAACAGAAGATATCGAACGAGACAAAAAAGATTTAGAAGCGAAAAAAGAAATTGATAAAATATTAAAACCAGTTGAAACAAAGCCATCGCCAGAAAGAATTGAAAGCGATAAAATAAAAATTGCTCAAGAAATAAATGATGCATATCAATATTACCTAACACAGGTGAAAAAAGGACGATTACAACAATTTTTAATCGATGGTACTGTAGCTGTTCGTAAAATCTTAAAAACCAGGGGTGAAGTGATAACTACGGAAATGGGCAAAATATTCGATGAAATAAAAAATATAAGCCACTTCGAAAGCACCGTACTCATTACAGGAGAATCAGGGACAGGTAAAGAGTTAATTGCAAAAGAGATTCATAAACAAAGTCAGCGCAAAAATGAGAAGATGATAACTATTAACTGTACTGCGATTCCAGAATCTCTATTGGAAAGTGAGCTATTCGGTCATGAGAAAGGAGCTTTTACGAGTGCAACAACACATAGAAAGGGTACTTTTCAATCCGCTGATGGAGGCACGATTTTTTTGGATGAAATCGGTATGTTCAAATTGGACTTACAAGCCAAGCTCCTTCGAGCGATTGATAATAAGGAAATTCAACGAATAGGCTCAGATGAAGTGATTCAGGTAGATGTACGCATCATTGCTGCTACCAATAAAAATCTAAAAAAAGCCATTGAGAATGAAGAATTTCTCAGGGATCTTTATTATCGTCTCAATGTGGTGAATCTTCACCTACCACCACTCAGGCAGCGAAAAATCGATATTCCTTTCTTGATTCACCATTTTTTAGAGGAATTCAATACAAAGAACAATAGAAATAAGTTTTTCTCCAGCGAGGCAATTATTGCTGCGATGTGCTACGATTGGCCAGGCAATATTCGGGAACTAAAGAATTTTGTAGAAAGTGTTTGCGTGAAAGTATCAGAAAATCTTATCGATTTTACTGCTTTACCTGATGAAATCCAAATAGCCTATCGAAAAATATTTGAATCAACAACAGTGCCAGGGTGGCATCAAATCGAAGAGATGGTTCATGCTGAAAAACAAAATTTGCTTGAAGTTTGTAAAACAGCTATTCGAAAAGATAGGATTGATGAATTTTTAACATCATCACATTTAAAAGTTCAGCAGGAAACACAAGCACACTGTTATGACTTTTTTATGACTTATATAATTGATAAGGCTTCAATTTTTCCCCATGAAACAAGGGAAAAACTTGCTAAAAAAATGATTGTGGAGATGTACGATGAACTTGTTCAATGGCGTAGTAAGGAAAAAATCGATAGTTTTGAGGATGTATCTCCTAAAATTGAAAAAATACTCGGACGAACACGACGACAAATAAATTACTGGAAAAAAGAGTCGGGTTTATCTTAGCGGCTTTGTACTGTGTGACAAAGACATTATGGATTTCCCGACAGATAAATCTAAATAAATCCGAATCTCAAATCCCTGGTCACCAAATTACTTTCTATCCAAAATTCCCACTGTCTTGGTCACTACTTTATCTAATGCCTGAATTGTCACGAGATACATATCGCTGGGACAGAAATTTCCTTGTTTGTCTTTACCATCCCAGTAGACCACTTTATTACCGTAAGACATCCATTCATTGGCTTTAAGCAAACGCACTAATCGACCTGCTATATTGTAAATCTTAATTGTTACATTCGCATCTTTTCCCAGCATAAAAGAAATCGCTGCTTGAGTATTAAAGCCTCCTCCCTGGGGTGAAAAAACCCTTGGCTGAATATCTACCTCTGATAAGGAAGATTCAGTCCCTTCATCCAGATTTTCAAAAAGTCCATATCGGCCTAATTGGGTGATAGATGTTACAATTTTATTATGGGCCACTTCGACTGTGCCGCCTATTAAAAGCCATTTTTCTTTATTTTCATTATATCTATAGATACTCAGTTTTTTCTCATTATTCACATTTGCTAAATTAGAATCTGCATAGGTAAGCGATAATGTTCCCGGTTTTCTGGTGATAATATCTGTAGGCATAATATCAAAAGCCAGTCCTGCATATCGAAATGAATTTTCATTCCTTCCATCAATATTCAAATCCGGCAGCAACTCGATATGAATCTCTTTATCATGATCAAAACTGTTTGGCGGAAAATATACAACGATTTTATTCTTTACGTCATTGACATGCCCCCCTTCACGATTTCTTATTTCTCCTATGAAATCAACAATGTGAACCGTAATAATATCTTCACTTGCATGATCTAATGTGTCTTTGGCAAACAATTTCAATTGATAAGGTCCCCGCAGTTCAAGGGAATCAGTATCCAAGATTGCCAGACTATCGTTTCTGATGGAATATCTATCGCTATTTGGATAAACCAGGGTATCCCATCTGGACACGGCATTTTTATCAGTTCCTTTTCCATAACAAATACCATAATACTTAAAATCTTTTATCGGGGAATCATCATACACTGTCCCTCTTATCGTAATTATATCATTTATAGTATCATTATGTTTAGGATATTCAATTGTTGTTGTGGGTTGTGTAATATCCACGGTAAAAGTTCTGGTGGCAGGTGTTGGATCAATATTTCCCCAGGAATCCCTTGCTCTGACAGAAAATGTATAAGTTCCGTTTATTAATGGTACAATTTGGCTTACTGTTTCATTTAAAAATGCCAAAGAATCCCCACTAACCCGAATCCCATTCGTATCTGTAACCATAAAGGAGTAAAACAGTTGATCCTGTGCGGTGCGATCATCTTTTCCATTAAATACGAACATCGGTGATGATATCCCTATTATATAATTATTTTGTGGTCCTTCAATTATATATGTAAATGGTGGGTGTTTATCAGGTTTTAATTTACTAACGCCGCCATTTGTTCCGATCCATAAAGTTCCATTACTTGACTCATAGATAACATTAACTTCATTATCAATCAAGCCCTCAAATGTTGTAAAAGTTTGCCAGGATTCGTTATAATAACGGCTAATTCCCAGTCCATAAGTACCGAACCATAATGCACCATCCCGTGTCTCATAGATTGACTCTACACTAATATTAAGGACACCCTCAGCCTCAGTGAATATTGTCATGATGCCATTCTGATAGCGAATAATTCTATTATATGTTCCGAAATACAAAATCCCATCGCGTGACTCGCAAAATGTTACAACCCAATCAAGAGTAATACCATCTACTGTCTTAAATGATGTCCAGTTTCCATCCTGATAACGGCTGACCCCTTTTAAGGTTCCGAACCACAATGCGCCATCTTTTGTTTCACAAATTGAAAAAACTTCATTATGAACCAAACCACTATCTGTTTTGAATGTTGTCCATGTATCATTAAAATACCGGCTGACTCCTCCCCCCCTGGTTCCGAACCACAGTACACCATTACGATCCTCAATAATCGCGTAGACCTGGTTAAATGCAAGACCACTATCGGAGGTAAAAGTTGTCCAGATTCTATCCTGATATCGGCTAACTCCTTCAATTGTACCAAACCACAGAGCCCCATCTCTTGTCTCACAAATTGCTAAAACTTCATCATTAGCCAAACCACTATTTGTATTAAATGTTGTCCAGGTACCATCAAAATACCTGCTAACTCCTTCGAACCTGGTTCCGAACCACAAAGCCTCATCCCTGGACTCAAAAATTACATTAACCTGATTTCCACACAGCCCATCGACTTCAGTATATCTTGTCCAGGATTTCTCCTGATACCTGGTAACACCATAAGGAGTTCCAAACCACAAAGCCCAATCACCTGTCGCACAGATTGTATTAACTTCATCACTAACCAAACCATCGGCGGTATTAAAGGTTTTCCAGGTTTTATCTTGATATCGGCAAACTCCCCCGAACCTGGTTCCGAACCACAAAACATCATCAATTGTCTCACAGATAGAACAAACCACATCATTGGGAAGACCATTTGATATGTCAAAGGTTGTCCAAACTCCATCCTGATAACGACTGACTCCACCATTTGTCCCGATCCACAATGCCCCATTACTTGATTCTAAGATTGCATTAACTTGATTATGAACCAGTCCATCAAAGGTAGTAAAGAGTCTCCAGGTTCCATTATAAAAACGATGAATACCCTCTTCAGCGGTTCCGAACCATAATGCGCCATCTCTTGTTTCACATATTGCCTCGACACTGAAATTAATTACGCCCTCAGCCTCGGTAAATACTGTCATGATGCCATTCTGATAGCGGATAATTCTATTATATGTTCCGAAATACAAAATCCCATCACTTGCCTCGCAAAATGTTACAACCCAATCAAGAGCAATACCATCTACTGTCTTATATGATGTCCAGTTTCTATTCTGATATCGGCTGACTCCTTTTAAGGTTCCGAACCACAATGCCCCATCTTTTGTCTCACAAATTGAAAAAACTTCATTATGTACCAAACCATGAGAAGTGTTAAAAGTTGTCCACGTTCCATCCTGGTATCGGCTGACTCCTCCATATCTAGTTCCAAACCATAAGGCACCCTTAATGTCTTCATGTATTGCATACACCTGATCCGATGCGAGTCCATCACTAGTAGTAAAGGTTGTCCATGAATCCTGATCCTGGGCGATTAAAAAATTTGAAATAATCAAAATCAAACTAATTGATATATTAATTATTTTGTTCATTATCATTACCTCCCTTAGCAGTAAAATTTTATTCCGACATAAAATAACAAATTTGAAACAAAAATACAATAGAAAAAAATCAATAATTGGGACAGAATATTCGAAATGAGAATCCCAAAATGGGGAAATCGTTGTTTTGACAAATTTCCCCACAAGAGTATCTTGCAACTTGAAAATTATCATTAAAACAAAAATTAACTTTTGTATTATCAAAAGGTTAAATGTTTTCATTATTTGAAAAATATCTGGAAGTTTGGGGAAATTGCTGTTATTCGTTCAAAAGCTTATTCAATTTGAATAACAATATCTCCTATATCATATCATTTTAATTATTCATAAGTTAGGGACGCCATGAAAAATGAAATATTTTTTTGGCATGTCTTTTGAATTAGCGCATGGCAAACAGCTTTGTAGAATTTGAAGATAAATAATGAATAGCGGTTGCATTCGGATCCACAATTGAGGGTATTTGTATGCAAATAGTCAATAAACGACAAAAGACTCGTTATCGGCTTGTTGTGTTTCCTGGATTTATTGAGATTCTGAGTTTAGCTTCAAGAGTATTGATATTATACTTAAGGATAGCTTCCTTTAGAATGGGCTTTCTACCTGGTTGTTTATAATGCGTGAGATGGATATGGTTGAGAATATCTAATAACCATTGAAATTTTTTAAGGTAACTAAAAAAATAGATAAAATCAAAATAATAAAAAAATTGAAGGGATTTCAAACATAGGAGGATTTTAAAATGAAGAAACAAACATGTCTCCGGTTACCACTGGTTCTCCAAACCATAGTGGTTGTGCTTTTTGTCTTTAGTTTGGGCCATCATTCAGGATTCGGTAAGCTCTGTTATGCCCAAGAACCCGACCAAATTAAAGAAGCACTCTTCCAAGAAACTCAAGAACTCTTCAACAGTGCTTCGGTTGAAGGGATTCCTACATTTTCTCCAAAGAATTTTGCAAGGGCCCAAGAGTCATATCAGCAAGCACTCAGAGGGTACAACAAAGGCGAGCGCTTAGAAGATATCCGTAAAGAATTGCAACAAGCCAAAACCCATTTGGAGGCTGCATTTGAGTCTGCTCGCGTAGTGAAGGTCGCTTTAGAGAATATGATCGCAATGCGAGCGAAGGCATTGGAACTGGCTGCAAAAGAACATGCCAGAAATTCCTTCTATACTGCCGAAGGGGAGTTCCGGAAAGCGGTCGAGAAGGCAGAAGAGGGGAATATTAGAAAAGCCAAACGTATCGCTCAGAAAGCCGAGGCTAAATATCGCGATGCGATTCTGGTTTCTATTGAAGATGGACTTTTCAAAGAATCGAAGATGAATCTAAAGAAGGCACGCGATCTTGTTACACCTGATAGGTACGAAGAATCGACTCAGAAATTAAAGAAAGCCGAAGAACTTCTGAAACAAATCCAGAAGGGGAGGATTGGGGCAAATGAGTTCCTGGAGTTGGTGGAAAAGATGAAGTTTGAACTCATGTCTACTGCCTATCCTGATTTGACTGTCAAATTGTGGAGTGTCCCAAAAAGTCAAATGAAATGGAGTTATCTGAAATGGATTTCTCCATATCCACCTGTAAAGGATGGCTTGACAACCGTTTCAGCGGTGGTGGAAAATGTTGGATTGGCAGATGTTGATAAGAGCTTCACAACCGAGCTTTATGTGGATGGGAAAGTGGCGAAAACCTGGACATTTTCACCTGTTCTTACAGGAGAAGGTGCTCAACATCAAAAGAATCCGCTGAAGCCCGGCGACACCTATGTCTGTGATTATATCCAAAATTTCTCAGAGGGCAAACACACCTTTCATTGGAAAGTGGATACGAAAAATGATGTTAAAGAAAGCGACGAAAGTATGCAAAGCAATGAACTGAAGGCCTCCGAGACTTGGCTGACGTCATCAAACCTACCAGACCTCATTGTGGCGGACATTTTTACCGATGATGTGTTACTTGTCGGACAAAAGGTAAACTGGAAAATCAAAATCGAGAACATCGGAAAAACGGATGTCACCATTCCTTTCATGACGTCGCTGAAATCGAATGGAGTGCAGTTTGGGGCTTTTTGGCTCAACTCTTTGGCAAAGGGCGTGTCAAAAACATTTGAAATGAAACAGAATTCCGGTTATAAAGCGGGAACAGAGACAATTACCGGGACAGTGGATGTTGGCGGTGTTATTCCTGAAGCATCTGAAAAAAACAATATACTGGCGAAGTCCTTTACGACATCCTATGTCGATCTGGATGTACAGAATCTGGTCGTGAAACCCCAACAACCTGTTGTCCATAAACCTGTGACTATCTCATTCACAGTAAAGAACAATGGTCCCGGGACTGCCACCAAGCCGTTCAAAGTGCGGATTGATCCAGGCAAGGTGACAAAAGATAAGAACCAGCAATTTGGGACCGAGGCAGTTCTGCTTGATGTACCCATTAACAAGTTACCATTGAAAGCCGGAGATTCAATCAATCTCCAACACACTGTATCTCTAATGTTTGCCACAGACTATCAAGTGTCGGTTATAGCAGATTTCCCTGGTCCGAATGATCCTGGCTTTGTCTACGTGGAAAAGCCAGAGGACAAGGCAAACAATACCAAGACCACCAAGTTTCACCTGAAAGAAACCTATTACGTGAAAATAGCTAAGATTGAATATTACGGAGGTTGCAAAGATAATATTGACATCTGGCTGGACCGTTCTGGTGGGTACTGGAAGGGATCTGTAATGATAGAGCTTATGTATCAAAACAAAGAAATAGACTTTGCAATTTTTGCACCATTATCTCCACACAAACCTGTAAAAGGGTATAGTACTAAGTTATGTGGCAAAATCAATCAATGGGGGAAAAAGCCATGGATAGCAAATCTCACTCTTGTACCGTCTGTATACGTGGGAGGCGAATGGATCAAGTCGGGTACTCCGCCAACTACTATCGCAGTACCACAGGTGCCAATTCCTGACCCAAGTTCAATATATCCGAAAAGTGGCAAACGGGGGAACAAGGTCTCAGTGACGATCTCAGGAAAGGGCCTTGTTGACTTGTCAGGAAAAGCTAAGCTTTATTTTTATGAAAAAAACAATGGTATAAAGATAACTACCAAACAGTTTTCAGCCTCAACGATTAAGGTTGAACTAGACATTGCAAACAATACCTGGGTCGGTAGGAGAGCACTCTGCGTTGAACATTGTAATGGCGAAAATTCAGTTTCTTTTTATGTCACAGATAATGGTTCAACACCTTCGTCAGGGCCATCGACAAAAAGCTACAACCTGCAGATAAATTTGGACAAGGACATATGTGCTAACTACACCAAGGCTGGGCAGAAGGCGGTATCCAAGGGCGTTCTCAAAAAAATCGAAAACCTGACTAAATACAATTTGAAGGTCTTTCGCTACGTCGGAAATGCACCTTTAGGTGAGCCGCCTTTTAAGGATTGCTATCTCATGCCTTATGAAGTAAAGAATTTGAGCTTGAACAGCAAGGACATAGCAAACGGGTGGGGTGCGAGTATAACGGACAACAACGTCACATGCGATAACGCACCTAGTTATGTATCTTTCAAGATCACGTATGAACAATGAGTCCAAAGTTATTAGGTGATATTGAGTGATTAATCAACCATCGCGGTGCTGGATACTTGAGAATTTTCCAGAACCAGGATCGAGCATCCGGCATCGCCTCTATCATTCCATCAAGCGATGAAAAATATAAAAGGATTTCAAAATGAGTGCGCCAAGCGAAGCTTGTAGTTTCTTATCGGTTAAAGTCCGATGTGGGTAACGCCTAACCAGCCGCCCATCACTGAAAGTTGCACTTGTGGAGG
>Ga0209636_10003659_pt1 | contig 15679 bp, 14 predicted proteins | sample DeeMarSWOR152_54_FD_187464 | JGI IMG/M metagenome (GOLD analysis project Ga0209636, IMG submission 187464) | Marine sediment microbial communities from White Oak River estuary, North Carolina - WOR-1-52-54 (SPAdes) (version 2) | ecosystem: Environmental > Aquatic > Marine > Intertidal zone >...
ATGAGAATTCAATTGATGAGAATCTTGTTTTTGCGGGTGCTTTGCTTCATGATGTGGGAAGAACAAAGAGTCATGGGGCAGACCATGGAATTATAGGAAGAAAAATATTGTTAAGTTTAGGTTTTCCTGATCGCCTTGCTCGTGTATGTGAAACTCACACGATTTTTTCTGTAGAAGATGAAGAAACTTCAAACATGTTAGGTATACCTGTAGGAGAATATTTACCAAAAACCCTTGAAGAAAAGATCATAGCCTACTCTGATAAAAGAATACATGGCGAAAGAATACTTTCATCGGTTGAAGAGCGGTATGAGTACTGGTTTAAAAGATTCGGCGAACAAAAGGTTCTTGTTAAAGGGTTAAAAATTTGCAAAGAGATAGAAAAAGAATTAGCCGTCCTTGCTGGACAAAAAAAACAGTTATTCGTAGGAAAAGTAAGATGGGCATGAAAAATTCTTTTTATTAAAAATAAGTAAAGAGTTATCTTTAAATTAGTAAAATATTTTATAAAAATGGGTATCCCAAATGAAAGAGACCAAAGATTCGTCTAAAAAGACGAACAAAATGAAAAAAGTATTCATGTTTGGGAGCGAAAACGAGTTTCAAATTCTATATAGTATTATGGTTCTTGTAGACATAGTTCTCGTAATAGCATTCGGTATACGGATTTTAGGAGAAGTTGTAATCGAGTTAGAAGTAGAATATTGGATCCTTATTGTCATAATTTTAACTCTCTTCGTTGATAAAATAAAAACGGCTTTAGCACTCGCCTATCAAAGTATTGTAAACATTACCGACTTTTTAAGCCAAAAAGTCCTTGAAGAGAACCCCAAACTCAACCTCGTCAAAAGCTTCATAATCACCGGTATTCTCACCTTTGCAGTCTGGTGGTATGATTTCTTGAACTCATGGATTGATTGGGTTAAAGATCATAGTGATTTTTGGTATTTAGATGTGATTCTTTTGGGTGGAATCGTGTTTCTGACTACGTGGTTAGTAGTCTCTTTAATAGTCTACGGGACAAGTAAAAGCATCCCCACTCCTTCTGCTAAAAAATAAAGTACTAAAGCTGTTTAAAGAAACCATTTTTTGCCTCCGCTTTTTTCACTATTTTTTTAGTTCTTTTTCTACCTTTGTTTTTTCTTTCTGTTTATTCAAAATCGTTTCTTTTAAGTCTTCGATGGTTTTTTCCATCGATTCAAGCTTGCCTAAAAACGTAGTTTTTAACGCTTCTTCCTTATGGGATGTGCCCAAAGTTTTTATGTTTTCACGAAGTCTTTCCTGTTCCCTGTAGAGAGTTTCTAATTCCTCTTTCAAAGCGGTAATATCTTGCTCCAAGATTTCGCGTTCTTTTATGAGTTTTCGTTTATTCATTAGCTTTGCAAAAATTTCCTCGTCTATTACGCCTTCTTTCTTTAACTTTTCAAGCTGTTCATCAGTTAACTCTTCCAATCTTCTATAAGTCTTCACTATCCGCTTCAATGTCACCCCAAATCTTCGCGTGGCTTTTCTCTCAACGTTCACAAGCCACCTATAAGCTTGGGGAGTCTCTTGGTAAAGTTCTGGCGCTTCAAACGGCTCAAACACCTCCCCATACCAATGTTTTGAATGTTCCAATATCACTTCCGCATCCTCATCTTTACTGTTTGATATAATGTATGTGGTTTCAAGCACCTTTGAAACCGATTCCACGATCGATCTATACTTTTTATCTAAGGTTACGCTCGTAATTTCCGTCTTTTCCTCCCTTTCAACATTGATGTTTATCTCCTGTTCTAAAACGAAAGGTATGAGCCTTTCATTCTCCTTTTTCATGGTGGGAAGTATCCCCTCACCAGAATAAGCCCCGTCTGCAAAAAGGGTAATTGGTCCTTCTTCAAGCATTGCTTGGCTCGTGTTTTTCAGCTCGATGCACATTAACGGGTTTTTTAAATAAGCTTCCTCGTTGAAAAGATAGCGTTTTTTAGTTTCAACCTCTTCCCTCAAAATAGGTACAAGGGCAGATTGGTTGCGCTTAACTGTCACCGGCTTATTTACCGAATAGGCAAAGAACTCTCCCAATTCCACTGTTGTAGTTTCAACTTTTACATCACTCTTCGCTCTAACGGGATGTCCTCCCAACTCTTTATCCATGGCAACACTGGCAAGGGCGGCTCTAGGGCTTGGAGGCGGCATAGCTTTGGGGGCATAATATTCCTCTTCCACCTCTTCTGCCTTCGCTTTTTCTAATTCTGCTTCAGGGATTATCGGTCGAAGCCCTATGTCTTCCCTGCGTTTGACCACTGGTCTTTTCATCCATAAGGGTGAATAGCTATCATATTCAAAGCTTATCGGGAGACCTGTTACAAGGGTTAGCTGAACGTCTTCCCAGTCAATTCCCCGCGGGTTGTCCACTATCGCAAATCCTTCCAAAAAACTCTTTTCTTCAATACTTGTTTTAAAAAGACGATAAGTCGTCTTCCAAGCAGGACTTTCTATGGCGTAGCGAATAAGCACCTCAAAGGGAGGTTCTCCATCAAAATGTATCGTTACAGGTTTCATCGTTCTTTTTTTTGCTTCAGCCTGCGTTTCCAGATAAAAAGCAAAATCTTTTGCCTTTTCCAAGTCTAAAAGTTCCATGCTTTCAATCCTATCAACGTTGATGAAAGCAATGTTTTTCGTTTTTTCATCATAAAAAGAAACCATGACACGTCCTTCTTTCTCTTCCGCAAACTCTTCAACCCCGATTATCCGACCTTCTTTTTCCTCCTCTCCTGAAATTTTTATCCTAACCCTTTCCCCAGTAAAGGTCTCAAAAAGGGTCTTAATCCCTGATTCAGGCGATATCGATATTCCTGTCCTTTCTAAAATTTCTCCCACGTCTATTTTAGAACCGAACTGAACAGATACCACTCCCGCTTCTTTTTCACCATAACAACTCACAGCAAAACTCTTTAACAGATCATTCATGTCATCCTCTTCAAAAAACAGCCTAGCAATTTTTTCCTCCAAAGTCCCCGTCATCTCTATAAACGCTATACCATGACGATAAATTATCACCCTTGAAACTTTTAACTCAGTCATAAATAAACAACCCCTCAAAAATTTAGAGTAAAAACTTTATAAAAAACATTCTTGTGTAACAAAGTTGATAAAATTATCAAAAAATCGCCTAAATTTCGTGTAAAAATCTTTTAACCTTTTTGTTTTTTGACTCTGTAGAAACCGTATGATTGTCTTGTTTGAGTTTAAACCTTATGCTAGTATACCTCTTCATGACCATGTTGAAGGGCAGACGAACATAGTTTTGAGGGTTGGAGGAAATTTTGAGATAGGGGAAGAGATTTACCATGTTAGGGAGAAGACGGCTTATCATAAGGCTTCTGGTGTTTCTCACCGCGTAGGAATGGGGGAGAATGGGGCATTTACTTGATATTTTAAGCCCTCACTAAAGACTTATAAAAGATAGGAAATTAGGAGTCATTGATGGATATTGGGGGAATTTTAGTGGTTTTGGAGGTAATAAAAGCAGAGGAATTAGTAAAATATTATGGGGATACTTTGGCCCTTAACAATGTATCTTTTTCTGTGTATAGGGGAGAGGTTTTTGGTTTTTTAGGGCCGAATGGTGCTGGTAAAACTACTACTGTGAAGATTTTGACTACTTTAATAAGGCCTAATAGAGGGTCTGCTTATGTTTTGGGTTTTGATGTTTTGAGTGAAGGGAATGAAGTGAGGAAGAGGATAGGGATGGTTCAGCAGCAGTTGAGTTTTGACCATTTCCTGTCAGTTGAAGAAAATATTGAGATGTATGGTATTTTGAGGGGGGTTCCAAAGAGGGAGAGAAAAGGGAAAGTTGAAGAATTGTTGGATGAGTTTGGTTTAGTGGATGTGAGGAAAAAACATCCCCTTGAACTTTCTATTGGGCAGAGGCGGAGGATACAAGTGGCGAGGGAGTTTATCCATAACCCTGAGGTGCTTTTTTTGGATGAGCCGACTATAGGGCTTGATCCCTATGCGCGGCGAAAAACCTTAGAACTCATAAAAGATAAGGTGATGGGAGGGTTGACCGTGTTTTTCACCACGCATCTTTTAGAAGAGGCCGAGTATTTATGCGACCGTGTGGCCTTAATAAAGAGGGGCAGGATTGTTCTTTTAGACAGGGTAAAGGAGCTTAAGGAGCAGTTTTCTAAAAGGGGAGAATTGGTCGAAGTGATCATAAACGGGGCGGATAAGGCGTATTATAATAATCTTCAGAAGCTACCAAGCGTTATCGCAGTTTTTACTCCCCAAGATTTGGGGGATGAACCTGTGAGTTTGTGTGTTAGGAATGCTGAAGATGTTCTTTCTGAGATTTTAGACCTTGTTACAAGGGATGGGAAACGGTTGAAAATTTTTAACATTAAAGAGATCACGCTGGAAGATATTTTCATTCAGATTACAACAAAAAGCAACAGTAATAGTGTGTGAGCTGGTTTGTCGTGATTTCAGTTTTTAGGTTGGTAAATCGGGATATGAAGATGATGCTTACTAGGGGTAATTTGGGGTTGCAGCTTATTTCCCCTTTAATGTATATTTTTGTTGTGGGATTTATTTACTCTTCAATAATTGAGGAAGTGGAGATTAATGGGGGTAAGGAGATTTCTTATACGGCTTTTTTAGCTTCGGGGATCATAGTTATGCAGATAATGTTTTCTAGCATGTCTGCTGGCGTCATGTTTTGGGCTGATAGGAGGTATGGGATGTTTGAGCAGATATTAACCTGTCCTTTTGAGCGTTTTGAATATATTTTAAGTAAAATTTTGAGCGCTATGTTTCAAGGCATTATCAGCGGGCTTGTCGTGTTAATTATAAGCTCACCGATTCTAGTAGGAGAAGGTCTAGAGATCTCGGTTCTTGGAACGCTTTATGTCATTTTTGGATTTGTTTTTGGCGCTTTTTTCTTCGGAGCATTAACCTTAACCATCTCCGTTCTGGTTAAATCTAATGAGACTTTTAACATGCTTATTGGTGTCATGTTTATGCCTTTTATCGCTTTTTCCACCATTTTCTACCCCATAAGTCAAGCACCTTCGCTACTAAAAATCATAGCCTATATAAACCCCCTAACTTATGCTTCAGACATATTAAGAACGGGGCTCTTTGGACTTGGAACAGAAAAGCTTTTGTATAAAATGTTTTTGCTTTTTGGCGAGAGCCTTATCATGTTCTACATAGCGGTTATAGGGTATAAAAAACATGTAGAGATCTAATACCCTAAAAAACAATACATAAAAAGCAGAATATGTAAAAATCTTTTAGAGAATCTATAATGCTGTTTTTTAAACTTTTTTGATTTTTAAAGCCTTTCTAGCTTTTCTAAAAGGACCCACAAGCGTGTAAAGTTCCCTACCCGTAATAAAAGATCTCCCTATAACATTCTTAAAAGCATCAATTGCAGCTCTTTTTTTATGAGGTTTCATGCCTAAAAGATCCACAAGACTCTCAAAGGTTTTCATTAAAATCTCCCTTTCCTCCTTATTAGCAAGCCTATAAAACCTCTTCTTATCGGCACGTTTTTTCCCCCGGTAAAATGAATACAAGATTATTGCAACAGCATGGGAAAGATTCAGAACCCGATACTCCTCACTACTATCTATGGTTAGAAGAAAATCACATTTTTCAACCTGTTTATTCGTAAGCCCGGCGCTTTCTCTCCCAAAAAGTATTGCTACTGTACCGTTTATTTTACTAAAATTTTCTAAACGATCTAAAGTGATAGCCGTTCTTAAGAGATTATAATCACCTTTTGCTATACGGGCAGAAGTCCCTATAATTATGTCAACCTTCTCTATAGCCTCATCTATACTCCCAACAACTCTTGCCCCTTCAAGGATATCATTAGCATGCATCGCAAATCTTTGAACCTCATTATCCATCAGGCTAACCTTAGGATTAACAAGCACAAGATCCCTAAAACCAAAATTCTTCATAATCCTCGCAACACTCCCAATATTACCGCCAATTTCAGGCTCAACAAGAACTACCCTAACGTCAAAATCGTCCCTACCGCTATCAACCAGTTTTTCTTTCTCTTTCATTATTAAGCATCCCTTTGTTAAAATAATGAAAAAGCTGATATTTAAGCTGATTCAATGCAATATCAATAACCTCAAGTTATATGTGAAAACGTTTTTTTCCTCCACATTCCATGCAAGTGTATGTCACGTGGGAGCGTGGCCCACTTCTCAGACGTATACGAAGGTTTATCCCCGGAACAAGAAAAGACTTACATTTTCTACATATCTGCCTCCGCCAATAAACAGGAACACTAACCCTAGCCTTCATACCTATTTTCAAACCTATTTCAACGTAACTCCTAGCAAGATTAGGCTCCTCTTTAAAAACACTTTTAGCGAGAGAAAATAAATACTCCATTCTCTGCAAAGCTAGATCTTCAACACTTTTCTTTTTCGGAAAGAATCTTTTTTTCTTCAGTTTTTTCCTTTTCTTTCTTCTTACGATTTTTTCATTCATAAAAGGAAGCCTCGCCTTCTACCATTATCACCATTTTAAACTTCTATAATATTGTTACAATCGGTTTAACAATAGGATAGATTAAGAAAACCTATTAAAAAACCTAAAAATTAAACAGTTTTAAGATAGGTTTAACAGTAAGAATAGTTATGATCTTTATTGGATGATTATGTTATTTTTTACTTGCTTTCTTAATCTTCGTAACCATATGATATAAAAAATTAAAGTGAAATCTTGGAGATCCTAAGTTTCTTAGGCTATAATCTTAAGACTTTTCCGCTATGTAGTTTCTCAAATCTTCCTCCAAATTCTTTAAGAAATTTACACTCAGCTCTTAAACCGGTGCAGTGACCAGTGTAGATCTCTTTCACTTCCAACTCCTTTAAATTCTTAACAGTTTTCTCTATCCTTTCGTCTTCCGCGTCGATTAGGTGATAGCCTCCTATAACGGCTTTTACCTCATGGCTTCCTGTTACCTGCTTAGACTTCTTTGTGATGCTTACTATTCCAGCGTGAGAACATCCTGAAACTACGACTAGACCTTCTCTAGTTTTTATAGCCAAGGACATATCGTCCAACATATCATCCTTAACCATCTTTCCATCTTCTACGGTGTAAAGACCTAAAGTAACTTCCTTCTCAAAATCTACTCTTTCTTCTTTCGGGATCTCTCCTGTTGTAGTTACGCTTTCCATCAATTTTCTTGGTTGAGCGTCTAAAATCCACTTTGCACCATATTTCTCAATTTCTTCTTTAGTATAAGGAATTCCTACATGCCTAAAATCCTTTTTTTCAACCAAATTCCTTCTAAATATCTTTGGATGTGCGACTACGGTTACCTCCCTGTCCACCGCTTTTAAAATTTCAGCGAGTCCTCCAGTATGGTCGTAGTGGCAGTGAGAAAGGAAGATAGTATCTATCTCCTTAGGGTTAAGCCCCATTCTCTCCACGTTGTGGAGAATGGACTTACCTGACTGCCCAGTATCGAAAAGTATTCTCCTTCTCATATCCCCAGCGCCAACATCTATCAAGAAAGAGATGCCGTGTTGCCCGTAAAAGGTTGTTTCGTATCCAGCATAATCATCCAAAATGGTATAGATTGTTAAGTCATCCGCTTTTCCAAAGTTGTTCTTCTCTACTCTATGTAGTTCAACTCTTAACATAGGTCAATAACACCCCACACGATTTTGGTCAGTTGCTTCATGCCTCCTTGTCCATTAGTTAAACCTATTGTAAAAACTATTTCTTTTTATGTTTTTAATTTTTTTAACTTTTCAAAAAAACTTGGCCGCGGATATGAGTCCGAAAGGACTTATTGAGTGTTTTTGCTCTCTTTTTTCAAGGTTTGATTTTTCTCTTTTTTTTCCTTTTTTCTTAGACCTTTAAAAATCGCGTTAAAAAGGGCCAACTCCTAAGAATCTCAGAGTGGTGAATTCGTCCCTCAAGAAAACAGGGTTTGTGACCGCCTACGACCTCTTCGTGCAAAAAATCAAAAGATTTGAAAAGGAAAACATACACCCCCCCAAGAAAAATCATAAGAAACTAAAGAACTAAATAACTTTTACAGGAGGTTTAACCTGTGAGGTTTTAATATTTTGGTAGCTTTAACTCAAAATTTAAATGATAATACAAAGCCTATTACGTTTTTGGTAGTGGAATCAGCCATCGAACTTATACCTGAAGAAATTATCCGCCATCCAGTTATCGTTAAACATGCTAAACGAAGGGGAAAGAAGCCCTCTGAATGTTTATTGGATGATTCTACTCACTTCAGAGCAACGCGGAATTTAAAAGACAACAAGCGTAGGGGTAGACCTGACATCATACACCTCTGTTTATTAGAAGCCATAGGATCACCTTTAATGGTGGAAAACAAGCTAGAAGTAGCTGTTCACACCTACCAAGACCAACTCTTACTATTTTCTAAAAATGTCAGAATACCTAGAAACTACTCCCGATTTTGCAGTCTAATGGAACAACTTTTAGTAAAAGGGAAAGTGCCGCCAGAAAGTGAAAATCCCTTGATAAAAGTTGAAAAAAACATGCCCGTAAAAGATTTCGTAGAAAGAGCCAAACCTACAAGCATCATCGGTTTTACGAGAAAAGGAGAACTGAAAAGACCATCAGAAATCGCAAAAGAGATCCTTGAAGAAAAACACCCCCTAATAATTGTAGGAGGGTTCCCCCATGGAAGCTTCAAACAAGAAACCATAAAAGTAATGGATAAAACCATATCCATATACCCAAAACCCTTAGAAGCCCACATAGTCATATCAAGAATCCTAGGGGCATATGAAGAACTAATACTATTTACCAGCCCCAAAAACCAAAAAACCCAAAACCCTCGAGAAAACTTTTAAATGCCACCCTATAACTTAACAATCCCCCATAATGCCCCAGCAATTAAATAAACTTTAATTTCATAAAAAAAATAAAAAAGAAAATGGAGTAAAAGTTATAATAAACAAAAAAGAAACGGCTTCAAACGAGTGAAATTTTAGTTTTTAACAAAGTAGGCGACGGTAGTCAAGCGGTTAAGATTCCGGCCTTCCAAGCCGGCGTCCCGGGTTCGAATCCCGGCCGTCGCACCACCCCTCTCCCCCTAATTAGATTTTAACTTCTTCGGCGAGAAGTCCCCTTGCGAAAGCTGGGGGATGAAAGCCGAACAACAATAATAAACTATTTATAGTCATAAGAATAACAATATAGAAGAGTAGGACAGGGACTGTCCGAATTTACGCCTGTGGAGATGGATGAATAATGATGATCCCGTCGTTGAAACAGGAAGCTTCCTGCAAAAGCTGGGAGTAGTTCACATGTTTCATAATTCCTCCTTTTTTATAATGGTAATATAGAAGGACTATTGTTATGGTCACGCTGGCAATCACTATTCCTGCCCAAAGCCAAGGAAAGCCTTTTTTAGGAGTTGTAACGCTTTTGGCTGTTTCTGAGTAATAGATTTTGTATTCACCGTCAACGTTTTTTTGCCATACTATGTGCGCTTTCCCCTCCTTATCAAGGAAAAGAGAAGGAAATTCTTCGTCTCCTTGGTTTCCGCTTACTTTTTCAGGCTCTTTAAAAAGTTCTTCCTCTACATTATTGGAAAAATAAATACCCCTTTTTTCCCCTTTTTCTTCCTTTCCCTGCCATACTATGTGGCTTTTTCCGTTTAAGTCGACAAAAATAGAGGGATGAACCCCTTCAAACAAAGTTTTTGAAACGTTTACTGGAACAAAGAAATTTCCGCTATAACCTTTTATATAGTAAATTTCTCCCCTATCTTCCTCATAAAGCTCCCAAGCTATGCGTATTAGTCCATCAAGACCCACAAAAAGGGAAGGATAATAGTCATCAAAATCATTAGCTGTGACGTTCACCAGATTAGAAAAATCAAGGGCGGCGGTTGAACTTTTTACATAATAAATTTCCGAATCTTTATCACCATAACCGTTCCAAGCAACATGTATATCCCTATTAGAATCGACATATAGGGATGGATACATATCATTTAAAGGACTTTTTGAAACATTTACAGGGGTAAGAAAACTTTCTCCCGTCTTTTTTGTATAGTAGATCTCCCAGTCCCCTGTAGCGTTTCCCTGCCATACTATGTGAGCAATACCTTCTCCATCCACAAAAAGGGACGGATTCCAATCTTCAAAAACGTTATTTGATACATTTATCGGCTCTGAAGAGGATAGATTACCTATACTTGATTCTAAATAAAAGATTTCTCCTCCATTTTCAGTTTCTTCCTGCCATACCATGTATAAGATTCCTTCCGAGTCTACAACTAATCGGGGTTTAAGATCGTCCTTATCATTATCAGTCACAACTTTATAAGAAAAGCTACCGCCCAAATTATTAGCGTAAAAAATTTCAAAGTCTGTACCGTTTTTCCCACTCCAAACTACATGCGAAACACCATTACCATCCACAAAAAGGCAGGGATGACGATTATCAAAAACAGTAACCCCACTGATCTCCATTATGTCAGTGGGAGTTTTCCATCCTGCCTTAACTGCAAAGCAACCATTTAAAAGAAACAAAAAAGATAAAAAGACCACTAAAAACTTCTTAAAACCCGCCCTTTTCTTCTCCAAAACACAACAACCGCCTAAACCATCAAAAAGGAAACAAAAAGCTTCTTAAAAAATTCAAGACCGCTTTAAAAAAATGTTAAACCTATTGCAAAACTTGTTTAGTTTTAAGCTTTTTTATAGTTTTTGCGATCTCACCAGTCCTTTTCCAACCTTTTGATTTTTGGCTTTCAGAGGTTATAAGCGCTCACAAACCCCATCTTTGATGGAAGCAGATTCACAACTCTGAGATTTTTGAGTGAGACATCTTTTGTTTCAACAAAAAAAAGAAAAATCAGAAAACCAAAGCAAAATGATAGCAGACTATATTTGCCCATAAAAATTGCTAAATTTCCCCTTTTTAAATTAAGGAACTAAATATCATCAAAAATTCATCAAATAGAGCCTGGTGCGCCGGCCGGGATTCGAACCCGGGTTACTGGCTCTTTACAAAGGACTTCTATGGCAAGCCAGAGTCCTAACCAGACTAGACTACCGGCGCCTTTGTTCATTCATTTCTTACAAATTGAACCATAACTTTTTATTTTTTTGCTTTGATCCACTAATGTAACTGTCTAAGCCAAAAGTTTCACGTTTAGGTTTTTTCTAATTTGTTTTTCTTGTTTATAAGTTCTTCTTTGAGCTGATTAGGATTTTTTCTCCTTCTTTCTTAGTTTTAGTTTTTCTGAGCTTGAGCGTTTTTCCTTTTCCCCTCTTTTCAGCCTTACCTCTCTTTAAACTAGCTTAAAGAGAGGTTAAGCTTATTGTTTAGAGGCTCAACTCCCCTAATAGTTTTATTTTCTTTTTTATGTTATCGTCCAGCCTCTCAGCCAGTCTTTTATCGCTTGTCACTATTTTAGTGTCAAGTACCAACGATATTCCTATATATACTGCATCATAAACAGTTATGTTTTGTGATATGGATACCTCAAAAGCTCTGAACCACATTTCAGTTGTGGTTTCTGTGACTATCTGCATACCCCTTAACGCTGCAACAACATTAAGTAGTTCTGCTTCAGTTAATTTATAGTGCGGGTGAAACCTTAATGCATTTAATACTTCATAGTAAATCAATGTTGGAGCTACTAGTTCAAAGTTTCCACGTTGATATGAATCCCTTAGCTTTAAGGCTTTGTCGCTATCTTTTTCAGTGACAAACCATTTAACCGCTACCGATGCGTCTATCACTACTTTTTCCATGTTCGAGCGTCTCTTCAAGAATCCTAAATTGCTTCTGGTTTAACTTCTATATGTTCGTCCTTTAAGACTTAAGGAAGGGTTTTAATATCCTCGCGTCTCCTATTTCTCCAATATCTAATGGTCTCTGCGCTATCGTAGTCGCACTTTCCATGTCTAGTTTCGAGACTCATGCGTAATTTATCAGCTTGTTGTACAGCCTCTGTTACCAGATTCCAGTTTTTGTCTCTAAGCTTCTCTTCAACCTTGACTTTATCCAAAATGGCTCTCCTGACAACTTCACTCCAATTTACACCTTTTATTCGACTCATCCTTTTCTTTAAGTCTTCAGGGATTCTGATTGTTATAGTGGTGGACATACGGACCCCGTATTTACGGGGTAAATACAATTATTTAAACTATCCTCTAAGCGTTAAACCTATTTAAACCGTTTAGTTTTACTAGTAAGCTTCAAGCTTTAAAAGCTCTCCCTTCCCAGTTTTTCCAAGTCCTAGATTTAAGAGCAGTAAATTCTCCCTCCCTAAGAAACGTTAAAACACGGAAAAAAACAGGCAAAAGCTAAAAATAAGGGAACAAAACTTAGAACATCAAAAAATAAGCATGGAAAACAAACTCGCAAAAAAAGAGAACAAAAACCTAAAAACAGATAAGTTTTACAATAGCTTTAACCAATGGAGAGGTTATTTTACTATGGTAGGCGTTGAAATCGATGGTAGTATAGGCGAAGGAGGCGGGCAGGTTTTACGAGCTTCTATTGCTTATGCTGCGGTTTGCGGGAAAGCTTTAAAAATTTTTAATATTAGGACAAAAAGAGACAACCCCGGTTTACGCCCTCAACATTTAATCGCTGTAAAAGCAGTTTCAGCCCTGTGTGATGGAAGAGTTAACGGTTTAGAAATAGGTTCTCGGGAAATCACTTTTGTCCCAAGCGAAATAAAAGGCGGAAAATTCAAGTTTAGAATAGGTACTGCCGGAAGTACAAGCCTTGTCCTTCAAGCACTGATACCCGTAGCCCTTTTTGCCAATGAAGAAGTTTTTATAACTTTAGAAGGCGGCACTAATAACGCTTGGGCCCCCCAAATAGACTATCTTCAAAACATTTTCCTACCCCTCGCTGAGAGAACCGGAGCAAAAATTGAGATCGAGGTTAAAAAGCGAGGACACTACCCAAAAGGCGGAGGAAGAATTACAGCAAAAATCTCCCCTGTTAAGAGCCTTAAACCCCTCATTTTAACAGAATTCGGCGAAGTGGAAAAAATCGAAGGACTAAGCCACTGCGTCAAATTACCTCAACACGTAGCAGAAAGACAAGCAAAAGCAGCCCTAGAAGAATTATGGCAATATTACGGCAACATTAACATCCAATTAGAGTGGCGAGAAAAAGAAACCGACCCCCGCCTAGGTCCAGGAAGCGGCATAGTTTTGTGGGCTAAAACCACCAAAGGCGCAATCCTCAGCGGAGACGCCCTCGGAGCTCCTAAAAAACCTGCAGAAGAAGTAGGAAAAGAAGCAGCTTCAAACCTCTTAAAAGAACTCAAACCAAAAATGCCCGTAGACAGCCACACAGGAGACCAATTAATTCCCCTCATGGCACTAGCCAACGGAGTCTCAAAAATAAAAGTAAGCCAACTCACCCTACACACAGAAACATGCATCAAAGTAAGCGAGATAATAATGGGCGCAAAATTCGACGTGAAAGGCGAACTAAACAAACCAGCAGAAATCACATGCCAAGGAATAGGCTTAGAAAACCCCCTGCTAGAAGACTAAAAACAACAACAAAAAAATCTAAAACCCCTCATCCTTGTCCCCTTCCTTTCTTTCCCCCTTTAAACCTTCTAATAAGACCTCAAGAGCACGTTCTTTAAGACTTTTTACATTGATATCTTTTAACAAACTTATCTCAAATATCTCATCCTTAAAATCTTCAAGTGATTTTAAAACAACCTCAACCTGTTCTCCAGAAACAATATCAACCTTATTAATAGCAACTATTAGCAAAACCTTCGAAAAATACTCTTTCACCTCTTTGTAAAGATTCACCTGCTTCTCCAAAGGATAACCACAAGTTTCAGAAGGATCTATCATAAAAATAATAAGATCCGCAAAATATTTCAAAGCAAAAATCGCCCTCAACTCTATCCTATTCCTATCCCTCAACGGCCTATCCAACAAACCAGGAGTATCAATTACCTGACACTTACCCTTTTCAGTAAAAATATGACCAAGCCCTATCTCACGCGTAGTAAACGGATACTCCGCAATCTCCAACTTCGCCGTAGAAAAAGCATTCACCAGCGTACTTTTACCCACATTAGGATACCCCCCCACAACTATCGTAGGCATATCACGATCAAAATCTGGAAGCCTCCCCAACTTAGAAACAACACCACGCAACTCATTCAAGTTATCATCAAGCTTTTTCAAAACAGAAACAATCCTACCAAAAGCAGCCTTTCTCAACCTTACAATCTCACCCACACTCTCCGCCCTCGAAACCTTCCTCACATACTCCCTCTCCAACCCCTCAATAACCCTAATAGATGCCTTAATCCTCCCCAAAAACCGCTTATAATCATCAGAAGAAATATGCAACTCCAACATATCCCGCCAAAACGGATCCAAAAACTCAAAAAAAGGCAAATTATCCAAAACATTCCTCAACCTACCCAAGATAATTTCCACAAACCTCTTAATCCTCTCCATCTCCAACCCCCTCCTCCGCCTCAACCTACTAACCCTCCGACTCGGAACAGACAAAGACAACTTAAAAACCCTACCAAAAGCAATGTCTAAAAGCTCCTTAACACTATAAATCTGAGGAGCCTTCCTAAAAGGATTCAAACCACCCTTAACCTCCAAAGATTTCTCACCAGACAAAATCAATTTATCCTCCTAAAAAAGTATACGTGCAAAGCCTAACACTTGAGATATATATATCCCCTTCTATCACATTAAAACAATAACCCTCAACCCCTTCTCACAAAACCTAAAATAATTAATTCCTTGCTATATTTTCCTCCCAAACCCATTGTACAAATGAAAAATTTTTTAATGCGCCAACAGGATTAAACTTTTAAACCATATCGAGATTTATTTCAAAATTGGAATAATATTTTCCTCGAATAACTTTTACGATCTTGATAAAAAGAATTCAAATTGGGGTAACAAAAGATGTCTTCAGAAAAAAAGGGCGGAATCATAGGCGAAATCACGAGGATCAGCGGTCCCGTGGTTGAAGCAAAAAAAATGTTCGGAACAAAAATGTATGAAGTCACCAGAATCGGCAAAGAAGGACTAATAGGAGAAGTAATCCGTGTATTCGGAGATCACATTATCTCACAGTGTTATGAGGAGACAGCTGGATTAGTACCTGGAGAGCCTGTGACAGCTACAGGTGCTCCCTTAAGCATCGAGCTGGGTCCAGGTTTAATTACATCGATTTACGATGGAATTGCTAGGCCTCTACCAGAAATTAAAGAAAAGACCGGGGATTTCATTGCACGTGGTGTTATAGCTACAGCCCTTAACCATGATAAAAAGTGGCATTTCGTTCCAAAAGCTAAAGAAGGAGACAAGCTTGTCGGAGGAGACATTTTAGGAATAGTGAAAGAGTCTTTAGTTATTGAGAATAGAGTAATGGTGCCTCCAAGACTTTCAGGAGAGCTTACCTCCCTTGCAGGTGACGGAGAATATACTATTGATGAGGAGATCGCGGTTATAAAAACCCCCAGCGGTGCAGAACATACGATTCAATTAAAACAAGATTGGCCAGTCCGAGAATACAGACCCTATAAGAGAAAACTCGGCTCAGAAGTACCTCTACTAACAGGTCAAAGAATTTACGACACCTTCTTCCCCATCGCCAAAGGAGGAACCGGCGCAATACCCGGCGGCTTCGGTACGGG
>Ga0209636_10003664_pt1 | contig 15670 bp, 18 predicted proteins | sample DeeMarSWOR152_54_FD_187464 | JGI IMG/M metagenome (GOLD analysis project Ga0209636, IMG submission 187464) | Marine sediment microbial communities from White Oak River estuary, North Carolina - WOR-1-52-54 (SPAdes) (version 2) | ecosystem: Environmental > Aquatic > Marine > Intertidal zone >...
TCGAAATACTGTTAGCTTTGCTTTTAGGAGGAATAGCGTTTAGGTTGTTGTCGATTTGACGTTGCACTACAAAGGTGGTTTCACGAGAGATAAACAATATGTGGAAGAGAGTGCTTTCAGCTTTGAATAAGGAACGAACCAACTTGTCCGCAGTTTATGGGCCTGTTCCTTCCTGGCGTCTGGGACGATCCCTTGGAATAGACGTTCTGTTGCCACCTAAGAAGTGCACCTTCAACTGTATCTATTGCCAGCTCGGAAAAACGAGGGCGCATGTCTCTGGTCCAGAGATGCTAAGTGAACCTTTCGTTGAGGTTGATAAAGTGGCAAGCGATCTAAACGAAGTTCTGAAGCGTCTAGACTTGGATAGTGTAGATATAGTAACATTTTCTGGAACTGGAGAGCCGACACTAAATTTGAAACTTGGCCAAATAGCGAAAGAAGTCAAGAAGAGAGTAGTTGGCCTTCCCTTAGCCATCCTTACAAACTCATCATTATTTAATAGAAAAGATGTTAGAAAAAATCTTTCTTGGTTCGATTTGATCATAGCAAAACTGGACGCCGGTGATGATGAGACATTTCGGTTGATCAACAGGCCAGCGGATAAGAAGATGAACGTGGAAACCATTGTAGATTCTATCAAAAAGTTGAAGAAAGGTATTAAGGGCACTGTGGCTCTAGAGGTGATGCTTCTTCGCTCGGAAGACGGGCAGGTTACAAATGTTGATGGCAAGCCCCTTAGAAAACTGTTAGATGCAATACTTGACGTGAAACCCGACCAAGTTCAGCTAGAAGTCCCGTATAGACCTCCATCCGAAGGCTTTGTTAAGCCACCGCTCTTAGAAAAAATAGAACCAATCTTGGACGAGCTTTCAAAGGCGTTGGGCGAAGATAAGCTCTGGGTTTATGGTCTACACGACAAGCGAGGCATAAGCGTCAACTGGTTTTTACACGAATCATTAGAAAGAGAGGTTGTGGAACTATTGAAGAGGAGGCCATGTCGCCTTGTCGACGTCTCGGCGTCCCTTGGAATAGACCTCAATACGGCGCGGAGTACAATCAGAAGACTGAAGAAGAGAAGCCTTATAGTCTCAAAAATATCAGAAGGTGAAAGATACTACTCTTGTCGTTCACCGCACTGAATAGTCGAAGAGGAATAGACCGTGTTTACAAAAGTTGAAAAGAGACCATTATCGAACTCTATAAATAATGCCTCTGTGAAAACCGTTGGGTTCTTTGTCAACCCTATAGCCGGAATGGGAGGAGCAGTTGGACTTAAAGGCACCGACGGAAGAGAAGTTCTGGAAAGGGCCATAATCCTCGGGGCAAAACCCATAGCGCCAAGAAGGGCAGAGTGTTTTCTCTCTGAACTAGGTCCCGTGAAGGAAAAGATACGGCTTATTGTCGGAGCTGGAAAAATGGGAGAAGACGAAGCCCGAAACTGTGGTTTCGCCTTCACTGTTCTCGGGAAGAGGAAGAAAGAAACCACCGCAGAAGACACAGTTGAGGTTGTAAAGGGAATCGCAGATGTGGGCGCCAATCTCCTCATCTTCTGTGGCGGAGACGGAACGGCCCGAGACGTACTAGACGCAGTTGACACCAACCTTTCTGTGCTAGGCGTTCCAACAGGAGTAAAAATGCACAGCGCTGTTTTTGCGGTGGGACCTCAAGCTGCAGCGAGGATAGCCATGAAATTCCTATGGCATAAACTACCTCTAAGGGAGGCTGAAGTCATGGACGTGGACGAGGAGGCTTTTAGAGAGGGACGACTATCAGCAAAGCTTCACGGCTACATGTTAACCCCCTACGAGCCGAGTTTGATTCAAGGAGCGAAGATGGCGAGTCCGATGACAGAGAGCGAATTGCGTAATCAAGCGGCCGTAGCAATCTATTTCATTGAAAATATGAAACCCGATGTGGTCTACATTGTTGGTCCGGGAACAACTACCCGCACAATTGCAGACCTCTTAGACGAGAAGAAGACCCTTCTGGGGGTGGACCTCTTCTGCAACAAGAAGCTCATAGTCAAGGACGTGAACGAGAAACAAATATTAAAGAAAATCAAGGGGAGAATCACACAGATCATCGTCACTCCGATAGGGGGCCAAGGCTTCATATTTGGAAGAGGAAATCAGCAAATAAGTCCGGCGGTAATCCGGCAGGTGGGCAGGGACAACATAGTTGTAATTGCTACAGAAGACAAAATGAGGAAACTGAAAAAACTAAGGGTCGACACTGGCGATCCAAACCTTGATGACACGCTCCGAGGAGGCGTCAAGGTCATAACCGACTACAAGAAGGAACGTGTGATGCACGTTGAATAGCTATAAAAAATTAAAAGGATGAAAAGATGGGGACGTTACATGAGCGACAAAGGTAAGCTGAAGTTTATAGGGGTAGTGGAAAGTTCAGGTGAGCTGTCAAGAGTGAAGATTTTTCCAGAATTCTGTGTGGGACTGGAAGGCCTTAACAACTTTTCACACATTATCATCCTCTATTGGTTTCATTTGCGGGATAATGAAGAGGAAAGGCGCACTCTACGGGTTGTTCCGAGGAGGCACCCTGGAGCACCACAGGTTGGTGTGTTCACTTCTAGGAGCCCAAGCCGACCGAATCCAATTGGACTCTGTGTCGTAGAACTCACAAAAATCGAGGATTGCACTCTAGTGGTGAGGGGGCTTGACGCTTTTGAAGGCTCGCCAATAATTGATATCAAGCCTTACATCCCTAGAGCTGACTCTATTTCTGATGCTCGCGCTCCGGAGTGGACGTTACATGGACCTCGAACATGAGCAAAGCATGAAAACTCTCTTGTAATGACCGCGTCGCCGTACCCAAAACGATTATTACAATGGATCAACTCAGTTTAATCATGAAGCTCGCCTAGCAAGCTATTAATGAAGGAGCTTCAAAATGCCAGAAAAGAAGAAAAAGAAGGAAAGTTGGAAAGAGAAAAGGCGTCGTGCAGCATTAAAGCGAGAAAGAGCCTTGGAAGCTGAACGCATAAGGAGAGAAAAGGAACCAAAGAAGAAACACAAAGGGTGGCCTCGAGGCAAAGTCTTTGGGGCGCTTTTCCTGATTTCGCTATGTCTAATCTCTTATGGTGTTTGGCAATATACGCAACCGCCTACTCAGTCCCTTTCGCCAGAGCCTCCTTCGCCACCTCCTAATGAAAACAAAGCCCCATCTTTCACGTTAACCGACATTGATGAAGCGACGTTCTCGCTGGCTGATTTTAAAGGAAAAGTCGTAGTCCTTGATTTCTTTTATATTCGATGTGGATATTGCGATGATGAGTTTTTAGAGTTAGAAGAAATCTATGGAAAATACAGCCGCGATGACGTTGTAATAATATCGATAAGCATTGACCCAAACTATGATACTGTCGAGCGTCTTCAGGAATTTAAGATTGGACCAAATAGTTTTAGCAGTCTGGAATATGAAATGACTTGGAGAATCGCTAGAGACACTGCTGGCGTCTCAAACAAATACGACATTACAGCGGCTCCGACAACTGTAATCATTGACCGAGAAGGAATCATATCCCCGCACAGCTCTTATGTCGGGCTGACTGATGCCTCCAAATTGTCAGAGGAAATAGACTTGCTGCTAAGGACGGATTGATTTGAGTCGCAAGCAACAGTTGAAGTCGAAGGTTTTGTTGTTGGTAGGTTTCATTTTTGTTATAGCCTTAAGTGCAAATGATTATTGGCTGATACAGACGTTTGTCAAGTATATTTGTACCTCATGTATAGGGTTGGGCGGTTGAAAGAGGCGTGAAAATAGGTAGCAAGAGGAAAATAACACAAGTTTTGGCGTTGATAGTTTTTAACTTGGGGTTTTTCCGCATTTTAAAAACAGGGTTCCTCTGCCCATCTCTCTATTGTTATGGATGCCCTTTTTCGCTATTTGCTTGTCCAATCGGGGTTCTCCAAAACTTTTTAACGTTCAGACAAAATCCCTTTTTCACGCTTGGTTCACTTGGAGTCTACGGAATGCTTGCGGGACGAGCGTTCTGCGGTTGGGCTTGTCCCTTCGGAGCATTACATGACCTAGTCAGCTATTTTAAGGGTGAAAAGAGTTTCAAAGCTCCGCGGTGTTGGTACGTCAAGTACATAATGTTGTTCGTTGTGCTCGCTTTGGCGTGGATTACCTTGGACACCGTTTTTTGTAAGTTTTGTCCCTCAGGCTCCCTCTTCGCAGCTATACCATTTTTCGTACTGCACCCTAACTCTTCGTTCGGCACTTTCTTCTACGTCCACATCCTTACGCTAATAGCCACCCTTATTCTAGCCTATTTGGTAGTCCACTTCTGGTGTCGCTATCTGTGCCCCCTCGGCGCTATCCATGGAATGTTCAACAAGGTGAGCTTGCTGAACATACGTTTTGATGCGAAAAAATGTACAGAATGTGAAGTTTGCCTCGAGGTGTGCCCTATGGGAATAGATAAAGTAGACGATGTAGGCAACTCAACCGACTGCACAATGTGTGGTCGATGCGTCGAAAAGTGCCCTGAAAAAGCCCTAAGCTTTGTTGTGAAATAGCCCCTCTAAGTCAACTAATTGAAAATATCTTTCCGGAACCGTTTTTAACGCATCTTGTTCCCAATTCGTCTGATATCACTTTTTTGACGTTACCGCTGGTGCAGTGACAAGGCGAGACAAGCTCAGCCCCAATTTTGCGCAGTAAATCTGCAGTTTCTGAGGCTTCACGTACGGAAATGTGGAAGCCCCCTATAACAGCATGTACTCTGGAGACACCGCTGACTTGCTGTGCGCGTTTAACAATGCTCACAATTCCAGGATGACCGCAACCCGTGAGAATAACTAGCCCCTTGTCTTTCACATTCGTCACTAGCGAATGTTCACTTACCCATCCTCCGATTTCACCTGTTGAGATCACACCTTCCATGAACTCTACAGGTTCAGAGCAGATCATTGGAGCCCCTCCAGCTTCCTTTATTTTCCTGATCCCAGAAGAGTCCTCGGATGGCACATAAACGGGAGTAGCCCGCCTTAACAAAGGCAAGACGTGGCTCAGGGAGCCGCAGTGATCTCCGTGCCAATGCGAAATAAAAATGGCTTCGACGCCCGAAAGCTTCATGTCCAGCTTCGATGCGTTGTTGGATAAGATTTCAAAGGAACCGCTTGTGTCCATCAAAACGGTGTGCTGTTCCTCTCCCTTGTATGTATCGACGTACAGCGAAATCCCCCAAGAAGATTTTAGTCCAGTCTTCCAAACGTCATTGTCAACTAACGTCGTCACCCTTACAGAGTTCAATTCTTTCATGTTTTTCCCAACGGTATTAATAGCTATTAAATATCTTGAATACCTTAAACATTTCTTTCAATTGTAGCCTTGTGTTATATCTTTGATGCTGAAACGAGGACCACATCCTTGTACAGAAAGCTCGCCTTTACTTCCTTGAACCCCGCATCATCGAGCATAGATTTAATCTCTGTGGGTGTGTAGTATCTTTCGCCCCACAATCTCTCAGCATCGCCTCCTTTTATGAAATCAACGATCACCACTTTTTCACCACTTTTTAGCACCCTCCCTATCTCCTTCAAAACAACTAGAGGGTCCTCAAACTCGTGCAGAGTATAGACGCTAACAACCCCACCAAAAAACTCATCGTCAAATACATCTAAATGGCTTGCATTGGACTTTACGAATTCGACCATGCCAGAAACATTCTTAAGTTTAGCTTTCCTCCTCGCTTCGTCAAAACCGGTGTCGGAAATGTCAACTCCAAAAATTTTTTTCCCCAATTTCAAGGCCAAGAAATTCACTAACCGTCCATCTCCACAGCCGATGTCTAAGATTGGTGTTGCGCGTTGAAGTGTTTGAGCTATTTTTCCATAAATTTTTAGCTCTAATTTATCATAACAGGTTTCCATTCTCACCAGCTTCCAAATTTATCTTCTGATATTCTTATAGTCACCCACTGGCTCCGCAGTTAGATTATGTGCGATCATAAAGTTTATTTTTATGCAAATGCACACTTCAGTAAATGAAAACACGCAGGGATAAAGGAAGGATAGAAAGTGGGAGAATGCAAGCTTTGCGGAAAAAACGGCGAAGACCTAACCTTGCTTTCAGCTAACCATAAAGACCTCGGCGTAATCATGGTCTGTGAAGAATGTTGGAAAAAACTTTGGCGTAAGAATCGCATGATATGCGGAACCACAGGCTCAGGCAGTACCTGTCCAAGCTGTGGATAGAAAGCTACACAGTTTGGGATATAAGCCTTTAAGCAAGTCGTTTTGGCAAGCTTTTTTCATGCAACTTTATCGCAGCTACTAGAAATAAAACTGTGAACATTGTAAGGGCAGTAACATCTAGCAATACTGAGTAATAGCTGGTTCCTTGAATTGAGTATCGCATCAAGTCGGTGAAATAGGTCAGAGGCGAAAACGAAGCAATGATTCTTCCCCATTCTGGCAGTTCTTGGATCGGTATAAAGACGCCGCTGATAAAGACTAGTGGAAACTTAACCATAGATGATATCATCATTGTGGAGGCAGGTATGTCCGAGGGAGGGTAGGCTGATAATAGAATTCCAAAAAAGGCGAAGCAAAATGTTGCCAAAATCAACCCGAAGCCCAAAACCAGTGGATGAACAATATTGACGCCGATAAGCATACCAACTATCACAGGTACAATAGAAACTAGGAATCCAAAGAGGAAAGAAGAAACGGCATCTCCAAGAAAAATTGTCCATACTGAAACCGCTGCGGATACAAGTCTTTCAAGGGTCTTTGACCTTGCTTCCCAAGGAACTATAGCAGGACCAACCGAGGTTGCTGAGAAGAAAACGGTCATGCCTAATAATCCAGGTAAAAGATTTTCCAGAGACATGCTTCGCCCAATTGAGAAAGCAAGGAACAAAAAGAGAGGCATTAACAGCCCAAAAATGATTACGGGACCTTTCGAATAGTAGATGCGAACATTCTTCTTGACTATCGCCAAGGAACGCTTGAATTGCTCCCAAAAAGTGTAAATATCCATTTAGTAATTCCCTCAGTGTTCTCTCGTTAGCTCAACAAATACGTCTTCCAATGACGGGTTCAGCGTGTTGAGACTGATGAATTGCAAATTTTTCGAGCGAGCATAATCTACTAAGCTGTCTATGATCTTATCGGGGTTGTTGGTGTATAACCTTATCTTGTCTCCCATTTTCTTCACTTCTCTTACCCCAGTGATATATGAGAGCTCATCTATGTCAACTGGCTTGTCAAAACCGACCTCAACCGACTGCAAGCCGCTGCTCTTCATTCTTAACCTTTCTGGACTGTCTACAGCAACGATTTTACCATAATTGATTATGGCTATCCGGTCGCAGAGACGGTTAGCCTCATCCATATTGTGAGTTGACAAAAATATGGTTTTGCCATTATCGTTGTATTCTCGAATCAATTCTCGGATGTGTCTAGCACTTTCCACATCTAACCCTGAAGTCGGCTCATCTAGGAAGAGCATTTGCGGCTCGTTGACTAGAGCCATACAGAAAATCAGCCTCTGTTTCATCCCTCTTGAAAATCCTCTTACAAGTTGATTTCTCCTCTCATAAAGCCCAAGTTCTTTTAATAAGTTCCCAGCTTTTTCGGTTCTCTTCCTTTTTGAAACTCCATACAACTCGCCTATCAACATCAGGTTTTGCCAAGCCGTGAGATCGATATAAGCATTCGCAACCTCGGGAACAACCCCAATAATTTGCTTAACTTTCAATGTCTCTCGAAGAACATCGTAGCCCATCACCCTCGCAGAGCCTTCATCCGGTTTGATCACACCCGTCAACATCCTGATAGTGGTTGTTTTTCCAGCTCCGTTTGGACCTAAGAAGCCAAATACTTCCTCGCTTTCAACCTCGAAGTTGATGTGATCAACTGCCAAAACTGGCCCAAAGCATTTTGTTAGATTCGACACAGCTACTGCGGTTTCCAACATTGCCAAACCCGATTTTCCTAATTTATAAGGAATATGACAAAGATAATATTTTATCCTTCTAATATTTGAACTACTCGAAAGATTTACAAAACAGAGAGTGCCTACCTCTACGAACCAAAAGCTACGAGGAAACCGTATGAAAAGGATTGTTACGATGGGTCGTGGAGGAACAGGCAAAACAAGTTTTGTCGCGTTGATGACAAAGCACTTTATCGAAATCGGAGAGACTCCGCTTCTGCTTGTTGACGTCGATCCGGATCAAAATCTCGGGGAAATGGTTGGAGTGGATCTTAGAGAAGAGGGAAAGAAGACCATATCCGAATTGCTGATTGAGACTTTTGTAGAGAAAGGAGGCACCACGGTTGGAGTTCCCCCTTCAGAGAGGATAGAAGGTGAGATTTGGTCAAGGGGATTATATGAAGGAACTTCCTTCGATATGATCGCGGTTGGAACAAAATTTATAGAGGGTTGTTACTGTCTGCCAGACGCGTCGTTGAAAAGAGCCTTGGAAGGCTTAACGAAAACATACAGATACGTTCTCATCGATTCTCCAGCTGGATTAGAGCACTTAAACAGAAGAATAGCTTCTAAGGTAGACGACATATTTGATATAATAGATCCCTCCAGAAAATCCTTCGACCACGTGGAGAGAGCATGCAAAATCGCCAAAGAAGTCAAGATAGAATTTAACAACTTCTACGTTGTCGGGGGATATAGATTTCCAGAAGCCCTAGAGGCAGAAGCTAGAAAGAAAACACAACTAGAATATTTAGGAAAAATCGCCTACGATAAGGAAGTTGAAGACTACATTCTGTCGGGAAAATCCTTACTCGAACTATCTTCTTCATCCCCAGCGTATAATTCAGTGAAAGAACTCATGAAAAAAGCGGGCTACTAATAAACCAAGCCGTTGCTGTTTCCATCTTTCATATCTTAACCGCATATGTCAGGTCACTATTTACTCAAAAACAAGTTTCTGAGGGCAAAGATTTATCTTAGCTTTACATTGACAAGAAATTTTTGTGATGCAGTTAGGAACCTTCCCATTTCCTCTTCCATGAAAGGTTTCAACTTGCTGAAGTCTGGATCAAGAGTTTTCTTTCCTAAACTGGCATCGAACTTCTGTAAAACATACTTTTTGCAATCCTTTATACTCCGGCATATTTCTTCTATGTCCTTCTCTTCGTGGAGGCTAGGAACTACAGTGGTTCTGAATTCATAATCTATCTTGGAATCTAACAAGATTCCTACGGTTTCCTTCACTTTTCCAAGAAGCTTCTCAGCGTTGATACCTATTGCCTTGGAATATTTCTCCACGGTCAGCGGAGCTTTAATATCCATGGCTATGTAGTCAATGAGCTCCTTCTCGATCAGTCCTTTCACCATCATTGGGTTGGTCCCGTTCGTGTCTATCTTAACCAAGAAGCCCATATCCTTCAATTTTGAACAGAGGTCTGGCAAGTCGCTGTGAAGCGTCGGCTCCCCACCTGTGATGCACACTCCGTCAATCCAACCTCTCTGCTTTTTAAGATAATCCTCTACCCGTTTAAACGGAATGGTCTTCTCCCTTTCGGGATGTAGAACAAGATTGGAGTTGTGGCAGAAGGGGCAACGAAAGTTGCAGCTTGGGAGGAAGAAGACAGAGGACACGTTTCCGTCCCAATCAACTAAACTGAGGTTGATAACTCCCTTTATCTCCATCTGTCAAATCACCTTTGTTTTACAGTTGATCAGTTTAGCGGCGTAGGTTTTCTTCAAAGTAAGTTAGTTAAGTAAATATTTATGTTTTAGCAGTGCATGCTTGATTGCGTTAGGGGCGCCAAACAATGGTTGTAGAAGTCAAAATTGACTATGAACGGTGTACCAGTTGTAAGAAATGCATTGAAGCTTGTACTTTCGGTGTTTTATAATGGTTTTAGGACCGACCCATCATCACAAATCCAAGCAGTTGTTCAGCATGTTTAGAATGTAAATTAAACTGTCCAGCTGACGCCATAAGCGTGACAGAAAAATAGTTCTGTAGACTTTTTGGTATGCACAACTTAGAATGACTTTAAACATATCGGAGGAGCGTGTTGTAAAGATTATTAAGGAAACAGAACAATTCAGTTTCTCATACAGATACACACAGGAAGGTGATAAGTAGTGAGTATGCAAGAAGCTTCACAAGAGGTGCTAGCTTGGATCAAAAGGATGGGAAAAGATTACGGTAAGATCTATGGGCCTTTTGCGGTCTGGATGAGAAGGGTTGAACAAAAAGGTGCGCTTGATACAAAGACAAAGGAACTGATCTCCGTTGCCTTAGCAGTTGCTACGCAGTGTAGGTGGTGCATAGCATACCATACGAATGCCGCGCTTGACGCTGGAGCTACGAAGGATCAGGTTATGGAAGCTTGTTTCGTGGCTTGTCTGTTCCGTGGAGCCCCAGCATGTATGTACAGTCAGTTAGTGATGAAAGCTGTAGAGGAGTATCAAAGCATGATATCTAATCCGTAAATTGCACGTGCCTATGAGGCGCCAATCATATCAGAGCTGATTCAGTTACTGAAACGTCAAATTCTTGCATCTAAAATTAAGTTCAACTTCACTTCATACTCATACAATTTATGGTCATTGTTATTTCCACTGCGTAGCTTGATGATCAACATTTACGCTCTACCTCAAAGATTCCAGCACTAGGTTGGTAAAGTATGTCACCGACTTTCCTAATTCCTTCTTTCTGGATGTGTAGCTTAAATTAAAGGTGCAGAAAGGACAAGTGCTGACAACAGTTTCCGTCTTCGCCATACTTAAAATTTTGGAGGCCATTTCCATGGAGAGATCCCGGTACACGGAGCGAATTCCCCCTCCTGCACCGCAACACGGTGTATTTTGCCTGTTCTCCTCCATTTCCTTTAACTCTGCTCCACACCACTTTAGGATTTGTCTAGGCTCCTCGATAATGCCCTCCAATCTGGCGAGGCGGCATGGATCTTGGTATGTCACAGTTCTTTGAATCTTCTTTAAAACTTCGGGATTTCCTTTCAGTGAATCGTAGATTACTTCTACCACATGATGCACCGAAAAGTCTATTTCTCCAAGCAACTCGGGATAAAAATGTTTGAAACACTGCATACAGCCGTTGCAAGGAGTGACTATTTTGCGAACACCTAAAGACTTGAATCTTTCCACATTTTTTTGGAAAATTTCTTTGGCGAGGTCGATTCGACCGGATTCGTAGAGGTAGATTCCACAACATCCCTCATCTTCAAGAATCATGAAGTCAAGGTCCAACTTTTTTAAGACTAGATAAGAAGAGGCTGCTACGTCTTTTAAGAAGTAGGAGGACAGACAACCCAGATACAGAAGAGTGTCAGACTTCTTTTGGGAGAACTTCTCAGGCAACCAGTCCAGTCTTTTTTGAGGATCACTGTTTACTGCGTTTCCTTTAGCCATGATACTCTCAATTACCTTGTTATGTTTGTCTAAGGGACCCAAACCTCTTCTAAACAGCTTGTTCCTGGACCTGCTCACGATTTTGGTAATTTCTATTTCTTCCGGACATACGGTCTCACATCGCATGCATTCGGCGCAGTTGTATAGGCTCTCAATCATCTGCTCGTCGACTTCTTCCTCCTCAAACAGTTTTTTGGCTGTTTTCAGTCGATGCATTGGTGAAAACACGGACCGCCCGGTAATCGCATAAGTAGGGCAAACTTCCATACAAACTTCACATTCGGTACAGCGTTTTACTTGATCCAATATCCATGCCATTTTTTTCCTAGACTCCTGCTTGCCACATGAGATGTCTCCTACTTTACATCTATTTTTCGGGCAACTATGGATTCTTGAATAAGAAACCCATTTCGGTCTCCTCGAACATAACATTAAGTCTTTCTATTTGCTCTTTCCAGTGATTTTCACTTTCTCTTCCATGCTTTTCTTAACATTTCGTTCTGTTAACGCAATAAGTGTGAAAGAAAAACAAAGCCATTCCTACAGGCGGTGCATTGATGATAGTCGATCTTTATCTCAACAACAATCTTTGTTACTTCATAATTAACAGCCTACTAGAGATAATGTGTTATCTTCGGCTCTAACATTTGTCTAGGCAAAGCGCCGACGATTCTGTCCACGAGTTTTCCGTTCTTGAACACTAACAGAGTGGGGATGCCCATTATCTGGTACTGCGTTGCAGCTTCCGGATTCTCATCCACGTTCAGTTTTCCAAACAGGATTCTTCCAGCGTAATCTCGCGCCATTTCCTCTATGACAGGAGCAACCATGTGGCATGGAGCACACCACGGCGCCCAACAGTCAACCACCACTAGAGGATGGTTCTGCATCGTTTCTTTGAACGTCGCGTCAGTTACCTCGACTGGTTTGCTCAAAGCTGGCTTCTCCTGTTTTTTCCCGGCTACGTTCCCTAACATTTCTTGTAATTTTACCCGTTTAATCCTTTCTAGTTCCTTGTCCTCCTTGTTTTTCATCTAGAGACCTCACAACACTTTGACACTTTTCTAGCAGATAAGGAATCGGTGGAAATATATCTTCCGTACGTACGATCTTCCCGTTCCGCCCTTCTAAGTTTACCTGAGTTAGTTGAGATGGGCTAGCCTCCCCTTGTCATCCTGCTTCCACATTTAGGGCAGGTTTGTTGGTAGCACGGGGTGCCTATCACATGAGGTGTGCTGTACCCACAGCTGGGGCACACGCAGGATCCTCCAGGTCCTGCCGCGAATCCACCCATTTTTCCCCTTCCTCTACCGCCACTTCTGCCTCTGCGACCGCCAGACATGAAGACGAAGCCTGCACCACTCTGTTTGGGCGCGGTTGGAGAGGAATAGCTGTACCCGCGGCGGTATTGTAGCGTGGGGTAGCCGTGCCCATACCCGATCCAGGGAGGATAGGCATATGGGGGTGGTAAGCTGTATCCGATTTGTGGTGGTGGATACGGCTGATAGGATTGCCTAGCTCCCGGATAGGCTTTAACTGCTTGGGGCGCTGCCATTTCGCTCTTCGGTGTGAAGCGTAAGCAAGCGGCCCCGTTAGGGTTTACGGCAACACCGTTTAATGTGCAGAGTCCATTCCTAAAGTTGGCGCAGTCCCGATGGGCGGGAAAACCATGTTGTGTTGAATATTCCATTTTAGAGCACCTTTATGTGGTTATGCACAAAATAATATAAAAACCCTTGGGAAAGGTTAGAAAAAACTTTTGACACTATCCTCGCTATCATTTCCGTTTCTCTCAAGGATTCTATGTAAATCCCGCAAGTATATTTACAGGAAGGTCGATAGGACCAAGAAAGATGTTATTCCCGCAATAAGTCCGATTGCGAAGTAATGCATTCCATCGTGTTCGTATGCAAGCGGCATAAGTTTATCTACCGATACGAAGACCATAACGCCAGCTGCGAAGGCCAAGAAGTTGTTAAATTCAGGTATAAGTGAAGTCAAGGCAATTCCAAAGATGGCTCCAAATGGCTCAGCTAACGCCGATAAGACAAGAAATTTCATCAACAACTTCATCTTATTTGTAATTACAAGCGGAACTGCCAACGCAAATTCCTCCGGTATGTTGTGAATAGCTATCCCCAAAGCGACCAGCAATCCTAAGCTCACTTCCACCCAAAAGCTACTAGCCATAGCAAATCCCTCGGGAAAATCATGAATCAATATCCCAATGGCCACAAGGTAACTTATCTTGATCAAATGGCCTGAAATCCTCTTTTCTTCTATCAGGTGCATATGTGGTAGCCGAACATCAACTATCAAAACAAACACGAATCCCAAGGCAAACGCAAAGATAACAAAAAGTTCGTCCATCATAGTAAGGGCTGTTGCAAGCAACTCGAGGAAACCTATAATTATCATGATTCCATAACGTTTGTCCTTGTTTTCGTTCTAATGTCGCAACATTGGCTAAGCGTAATCTCTCGAGTGACGGGGGCCAATTTTGTTTTGTATAGACGTGGGAAGACATGCAGTTACTCTTTTCTCCAGCAAAATCTTGAATAGGCGATCAAACCCGCAATAAAAAGTGACAATGATATTACTATCGTGAGAGATGTTTGACTCACACTCAATGGGTTATAACCCGCATAATCTTCTCCTGCTAGAAGATAGGTAATGGAAGAGTTCGCCGAAGAAATTGGATAGATTCTGGCAAACTGTTGAAGCAGCAATGGAAGTGATGAATAGGGTGCCATCACACCAGATAAGGCTGCGGTCACTACAGCAATCCCGACCCCACTCATGATGGCTCCATGCACGTGTTTGACGAAGGTTCCAATAAACATTCCTATCCCGGCTGAGGCTAAAGAGACGAGAAGAAGAAAGGCGATGGATTGCCAAAGGCCAGTCAGTGTATAGGAAAATCTTGCTCCGCAAATATAGCCAACTAATGTGACCAGAATTGCGGCCAAAGAAGAAAAGGCTAATAATGCGAGTATCCTACCAACAAAATCTCTCCAGGGGTTTATGGGCATCGACATCAACTTTGAGAGTAAACCTCTTTCCCTATCCTGGGCTATATTCCCGGGAAGGTTAGCTATCCCAGCGGTCATTAATGCAAATACACTCATCGAAATGGCAATTGATCCTTTAATGTATGATACTACTTCACTGGGAGCATTTTCCGTAAATGAGAAACTGCCTATGAGAACCCATAGGATTGGCCAAGCTATAGTCCAGAAGAGTATAGTTTTTTGCCTTAGAAATTCCTTAATAGTTTTGCCCAATGTGGCTGTTATCTGACCCACCTAGCTTACCTCTCTAACCATTTTTTCTGTTAGTTTGAAAAAGACATCTTCAAGCGAAGGCTTTTCAGTTTCAATCCTCGTTGCTTTACAGCCAATTGCATCAAGTGATCTCACTATTCTGGGCGTTGCCTTTTCAATATCCTTACAGTAAATCCTGTATCCCACATCGGTTTCTAATACCTTCTGGCCTTCACTGAAACTGCTTAGTACGTTGGCGACTTTTTCGCTTTTTATCGTAGTTTCTATGTTTATCACGTTCTTGAGACCGCTTGCTTTTTTGAGTCTCTCTGGTTCGTTTTCTGCTATGATTTCTCCTTTGTCTATTAGGCCGACTCTTGAAGCCAACTCGGCATCTGCCCCGATATGAGTGATTAGTAGGATGGTTGTTTCCTCTTTTCTTAGTTCTTCAATGAGACCAAGAAATTTTCTTCTGGCTGATGGGTCTAATCCCGTAGTTGGTTCATCTAAGATCAGGATTTTTATACCAGGAAAAAGTACAGTTGCAACTTCCAACCTTTTTCTCATGCCACCTGAATAGTTAGAAACTCTCTTGTTAGCGTCTTCGGATAACCCAATTTTATTCAATAACTCATTTACTATTTCCTCTGCCCTGTTCTTTGAATAACCCAAGAGCCCAGCGAAATACATCAGATTCTCTTTGCCAGCAAGAATTGGCGATGAGAAATTCTCCTGAGGAACATATCCTATTAAGTCCTTTGCCTTCTCAGGCTTTTTCCCGTAGATTTCTACTTTCCCGCTACTGGGAGGTCTCACTGAAGCTATGATAGAAGCAAGCGTGGTTTTTCCAGATCCATTAGGTCCCATGAGGGCATAGAATTCCCCCTCTGCAATCTTCAAATTCACTTCTTTAAGGACTTCATTATCACCGTACTTCTTAGTCAGATTTTCTGCATATATGGCATCCATTGAGATGCATCCTATCTTTCATGGAGGAAGTGAAATTTCGCCTTATGCATGTAAAT
>Ga0209636_10003665_pt1 | contig 15669 bp, 13 predicted proteins | sample DeeMarSWOR152_54_FD_187464 | JGI IMG/M metagenome (GOLD analysis project Ga0209636, IMG submission 187464) | Marine sediment microbial communities from White Oak River estuary, North Carolina - WOR-1-52-54 (SPAdes) (version 2) | ecosystem: Environmental > Aquatic > Marine > Intertidal zone >...
CGACGAGCGCTAGGTAAATGGGTGGCTTGGGAAAAAGTAGGAACCACCTAATGTTCCTCTTAAAGGTCCCATTCCTGAAGGACTGTATCTGTCAGTTTACGGGCTGTTTCTTTCGTAGCATTCGATTCAGTGCTGGGTTGATCTTGGATATCCTCAGGTAGTGATGGTAAACCTGCCAGTTTCCGGACTATGCTCGAAATCGCGTGCTGCGCCACGAACACCTCGGAACCCCCTGATAACAGTACTACAAGCCGTCCTGAGCACACTTGAGCTGCTGCCTGAATCAAAATATCTGTCATAGCAGGGAATGCCCGAAGCGACAGATTGAATCCCCCATAATCCTGCGCATGGGCATCGTGACCCATATTCCACAGAATCATTTGTGCTCGACTTCGACGAGCCAATGGAGGGACCAATCGACGAACCGCTTCAACAAAGGATTCATCTCCACTACTACTCGGAAAAGGCACATCCACATGTCGATCAGATGTGATATCAACTCGTTCTCGGAAACTCGCCTCGAAATTCAAATGAAAAACACCCTCATCATCACCCAACGTGTCACGGGTGCCATCACCAGGATGAGGGTCAGTATCCACAATGAAAAATTGCTTCACATCATGTACTTGCTGAAGATGCCGCACCAGCAGGGCTGAATTATTATAATAACAAAATCCCCAGAACGAATCACGACTGGCATGATGTCCTGCACAACCAGTGAATGCAAACGCATTAGCAGCTTCACCGAGCCAAACGGCTTCACCCGCTCTGACAGCCGCCCCACCAGATACAAGCGAAGCTGGATCGTACCCCGAATCCTTAACACGCTGGATATGATTCGCCGTATGAACCGATAAGAGCAAATCTTCAGGTACATCTTGGGCTTCTTCTACAAAAACCTCTGGGGCGTCTAAAGTTCCGCTTTCCCGAAGATACTCAAAAGCAGGTTCTACACGCCCAGCGAGAACTGGGTACCCTTCCATTGCCATGAGTGGATGGTAAAGAATGAGAGTCTGTTTCTTGTTCATCATTGGTCAGCTGTCAAAAAATTGCTCATAAATATTTTCTCTCTACTGCTACATTCGGTTGCGATGGATGAAGCTGAATTTGTATTTTGCTTGCAATAATATCGGGAATAATTTCATCAATAGGTTCTCTTACTCGCAGATAGTAGGTGAGTGATCCATTGGAGGCAATATAGTAATAACCTGGGGGCTCAAACCTGAAGATGGATCTCTTAATATAGCCTGAAATGACAGGTAACTCTTCTTCAGCTACAACTTCTTGAAATTGTTGGGAATCAAGCCGAACCAATATTTGACCACTAATTAAGACATAACTAACTTCTAATTGTTTTTTCAATTTCCTCAACCCTGCTTTTCTATCGGTAATACAAGCATATAATCCTTGAGTCGTATTCCACTCCAATCAACAAGAAAAGAATATAACAAGTGGAATAATTGTACTGATTCTGCCACGAAGGGATGACTATGGAAATCCGAAAAATCACTGCCAAGGATCGCAAAGCCTTGATGGACCTATACCGATACGCCTACACCGAATGGTCAGATCAAGAAATCAAGGATGAAGAGCTTGAAGAAATCCTCACTCATGAAACCCTTGGCTTATTTGAAAATGGGCAGCTTGTCTCATCCACGAGACTCCATGAATTTCAACAATCAGTGCGAGGGGTTCTCAAAGATTGTGGTGGCATCGCAGGTGTAGCCAGTTACCCTGAAGTACGCCATAAAGGCTATGTACGACAACTCATGCTCGCTGGATTTAAAGAAATGTATAAGCAAGACCAATCCGTGAGTATGCTGGACCCCTTTAAACCAAGTTTTTACGCAAAATTTGGGTATGCAACCGCCAACGCTCCATATCTCGTCAAAGCTCCCATAAAACATCTCAAGCACACTGGGAGAGAAGATGCGAATTCGGAATGGAGCTATGAAAGGTTACGTGCGGTTGACGCTAAAGATACTCTCTTGGAATTTATCCGAGAAATTGGACCAGCCCAGTATCATGGATTCATTATTTTCAAATCAATCCCCGACGGAATGTGGAAACGCAGGACCAAAGACAGTATTGTTGTCTTTGTGAAAAACAAAGGAGTGATTCAAGCCGCAAGCCGCTATCGAATCAAAGGCGAACGAAGAGAAGGTCGTTGGGTATCAGAACTAACGGTCATAGACATCTTATGGCGAACCCGGGAAGCAAGAATGAAGCTTTTTGACTTCTTTGCCACTCATCAAGATCAAATCGATGATATCATCATCCATGCTCCGTTTGAAACGAGAGTAGAACATTGGTTTGAAGATGCTAGGTTGAGTATCGAGCGAAAGGCTCCATGGATGGTTCGAGTTATCGATGCTCAAAAAGCCGTTGAAAACATTCCAGCCTCAGGCGAGGATATGGTGACACTAGAAATTTCTGATCCCGATTGTGCTTGGAACAATGGTATATTCACAATTCAATCAGAGAAAAACTGTCTTCACATGAACAAGAGTTCCGGCAAACCAGTTGTGAAGCTTTCTATCAAGGCGCTTTCTTCCCTGGTCTTCGGTACTCTTTCTGTTGAGGAATTAGAGTTTCAAGGGGAAATTACCATCACTGAAGATTGGGCTCGACATACGCTTCAACGCTGGTTCCCACTCCTTCCCCTCTACAACGTTGTGTACTTTTAGATTCGGGTTCAGATGCGAGGCTTTTTAGGGAGAACTTCCTCTGAGTAGACTCCCCAAGCTCATGAGCCTATCTGTTCGGTGAATTCCATGAGTTTCGAACTTCCCTTTGATAAAATTCAAGCCGCAATTCAAGAGAACCTTGACATTGAAGTAGATGAAACCGCACGCACCATCAAACTCGAATTCAAGGGCAGTATCTACGAAGAAATCCCCTTTCAAGACATGCTGGAAGACGAAGAGGGATTGAAACGCATGTCTAAAAACCTCCTGGACGAAGAAATCAATTACACATCTGAACCGCTCCCAGATGGAAAAGGCGTACTGTTACACTTTGAAACCGATGAAGATTTCAAAAAAATGCGTGATTTCATCAACGGCATCGTCTATGGCGACTTACTCAAAGACCTGTTGGAAAAAATCATGAAATCCATGTTCGCAGCATTTGACGATCGCTCCGAATTTGACAATACCACCTAGCGACCTCCTGCCCCGTGCAAAGAAACGGGAAATCCTTTTTACAGGTTTTGAACGCTAAGGGTTGAAAAGAGATGGTGAGCAATTCCGAATTTCCTAAAATTAAAAATTCTTCAGAATTGATCAAAGGTTCGCTGGTCAATCAAAAAGCTCGACGCTTCGCCTTAGAATTGCTGGAAGCTGCCTTAGCTACCGCTAATCCATCTCAAATGGTGTACAACACATTAAAAGTCAGAGGGTCACAACTCAGCTTATTCAATCATCGAATCAACCTTGATAGGACAAACGGTGTCTATCTTGTCGGTGCTGGGAAAGCTACGGGTCGCATGGCAGAAGCGGTTGAAGAAATCTTGGGAGACCACCTCACTGATGGTATCATCATCGTTCCACCCAACACAAGTGAAGATTATACTCTAGATCGCGTGCAAATCCGAGAAGGAGGACACCCCCTCCCAACGCATTCAAGTATGTCCATCACCAAACAAATTATCACACTAATCGAAACTAGCCCCGATGATGCCCTAATCCTAAGCCTTTTCTCGGGAGGCGGTTCCGCACTCTTCACTCTCCCTTCAACTCATATCACTCTAAAGAATCTCCAACACACAACGACCCTTCTATTACAGTCAGGTGTTCCAATCAGCGGCATTAACACCCTTCGAAAACACCTCTCCCAAGTCAAGGGAGGTCAATTTGCACTTCAGGTCCACCCACGAAAACATTGGGTCATGTTAATTTCAGACGTTCCCGGAGACCAACTTGACATGATTGCTAGTGGACCAACGGTTCCTGATTCCACCACTTTTTTGACCGCTGGCCGAATTCTTGACGAATACCAATTATGGGATAAGATACCACAACGGGTTCGAGACCACATTCAAGCGGGTCTGGACGGAACCGTACCAGAGACACCCAAACCAGACCATCCCGCCTTTGAACATACAGTTAACAAACTTATCGGAAGTAATATTGATGCCTGTAAAGCTGCTCTCTTTGCAGCACGACAAGAAGGATTCAAAGCCCAAATTCTCACGACCGAATGCCAAGGTGAAGCCCGACAAGTAGGCGAACAACTGGGAACACTCGCTCAAAAGCTGACTTCCAAAAAAGATCCACAGGTAGTAATTGTTGGTTCTGAAACAACCGTGACATTACGACATCCCGGAAAAGGAGGACGAAACACTGAACTCATCGCCGCCACACTCCCATTCCTCCAAAACCATGAGGGTCTCGTCATCGCTAGCCTTGCCACCGACGGCATTGACGGACCCACACTATACGCAGGGGCTATAGCTGACAGCGACTCCTATGCAAGAGCTCAATCCTTGAATATAAAACCTGATGAATTGTTAAACCAGAACGACACTTTCACTCTTTTTCAGGCATTGAATGATCATATCAAAACCGGACCCACCCATACCAATGTCCGTGATATCACGGTTATCCTACACTTTTAAAACACTCAGTATGCTCAAATCTAAGCTACTTACTAGCATTACTTTTTGAAACCACAGAAATTAGATTATATTTTCAAGAAGTAGTGCTATCACCATGACACCTAACCCAATAAGGAACAAGAAACCAAACAGACGATGTAAACCAATAAACCGTAGAAAAGTAGATAAGAACCATACATTTTGAAACGGGTCGATTGGAATTTCAAGTCCTAGTAATGGAGCCAATATCACGTACCAATTGATATACGCCTCCAAAGCATTCCATGATGCTAGAACAGCAATTTCAACACAAACCAAGAGAGTAACGAATCGAAGAATAAATCGTGTATCCTCTGGAATCCTAAACACAATATTAGTTACAAAAACACTGACAACTATCATCCCCACTGGAATGATAATTGTCCAATTGCTAGCCAGTTCAACATATGGTTCCCACCCAGGGCTCCTGATAATAATAGGAGGCGGAAAAATCCAGAACAGCAACATTAGAATACAAGACAGTAGGGCATAAATTCCAATTATGAAAAAAACTCGTCGCCAAGGACCCCAAGACGAAAATCGTTCTCGAAAACGGGTGAACAATGAAGGCGGACTAGAAACCTTAAACTCATTCACAGAAAATGAATCCCTCACATTATCTAAAAGAAACTGATGCTTAAACATTCCTGAATTAAGCTATTTTTCTTCTTCAGAGTCATCATCAAAATAACATCAGAGAGTAAAATATGTAAGAAGAAATGAGATACTGGGTTTTATGGCGGATTAGGCACCTCCTTAAAAAGGACACAATTGGAGGGGAGAGGGAATGGTTTTCTAGGGGGGAGGGAAGTGCCAATATCTTTCGCCAAACCCAGTATTCCCAACTATAAGGTTTCTTTTTTTTATTTAAAGACTTCCTTTTCCCGCCAGGTTATAAATTACCTTACAGCCATAAAAGGTTACGTAAGCCGGCAAACACAATTCGTTTACTCCAATTCAAGGGCAGGCGGAACGGGAGTCTTGGGATGGCGTTGGTAATATTCGTAAATGAACCGAAGTATCTCTGCGGCTTCAGCAATCGTTGCAAAGACAGGGAGGTTCCCTTCACGAAATTGATTCCGGGTAGCTAGGTTTTCAAGTGGATATCCGATGGCTGGGACTGCAACGAAGAAGGGTTTGTGAACGACTTTGACGCAATATGTTCCTGCTTCAATCATCATGTTCCAGTATGTTGTGGCAAAATTGTCCATTCCCATATGGTTGGCCATGAAATTCACATAATGGGGGGCCGCTTCAACGATGATGGCGTCGATGTTCTTATCTTCCGCAACATGCCGAATGGTTTGAACAGTATTGTCCGGGTAGAAATAACTAGAGGCCATATCTACAGGATTCTTGATGTTGGTGCCGACATCCTTGATATATTTGGACAGGGATTGAATGGTATTAGGAGATAATCGGGGGATTTCGAAACCATGCCTAGCGAGTGAGTCAGTTCCAGCAACACCTGCTCCTCCACTAATGGCAATAAGAGCAACTCGTTTCCCAGGTGGTGGCGGACATCGCAAAAATGTCACAGTCGTGTTGATGAGTTGTTCAAAACTATCAACAGACACAGCACCCGTTTGTCGGAGGAGTGCTTGCCAGATATCATTTGATCCTGCAAGGGCGGCGCTGTGGCTAGATACTGCTCGCTTTCCTGCTTCAGTGATGCCAGATTTCCACACAACGACAGGTTTGTCGGTTGCACAATCGGCAATGGCTTTCCGAAGGCGAGGGCCATCCCGAACGCCTTCAATGTAAATGCCAATGACTTGGGTTTTGGGATCACGGTGGAGGTATTCTACAAGTTCCCAGCTGCTGATATCTGCTTCATTGCCGTAGCTGAAGATTTTGCTTATACCAAGTTGTGTTTCTACAACGGCTAGATAGCAGTCAATGGCTTTGCCTCCTGATTGAGAAACGAAACCGATGGGTCCAGGATTGGGTTTTAAGTCTGGGCGAAATGCAAAACCGGTTTCCGGACATGCTAAGCCAATGCAGTTTGGACCAAACGCTCGAAAAGGACTGGATTTGATTTTTTCAGTGATGAGTTGTTCGCGTTGTCGTCCCTCTTCAGTGCCTAATTCACTGTATCCGCTGGTAAAGATGGTAATTGCTTTGCAGTTCTTTGCAACACATTCATCAAGTACACTTGGAACGATCCGGGCGGGGACACGAAGAACTGCATAATCCACATCACCTGGGACTTCGCTGAGTGATTTATAGAATTTGAGTCCTAAGTCTTCGTCGATTTTTGGGTTCACGGGATAGATTTTGCCCGGAAAACCGAAGTCGAGGAAAGACCGTAGCCAGTAGTAGCCTGCAGAAGAGCTTGTTCCGATGATTGCAACGGATTTGGAGTGGATGAATTCTTCGAATTGCTGGAAGGTCTTATCATCCATAGGCATCCCTGGAGTATACTCTCTTGGTAGACGAAGGGCAATGCGGTACTACTATTTTATCCTTCGCTAAAGTCAGGATTCCTTTGATTTAACAAAGACTTGGGGAAGGGCCCTTTCAACACCAAACATCACTACGACACCAATGGCACACAGGATGGCTGTGCTCGCCAAGATTTCAGGCATCAGGAGAATATAGGGTGTAAAGAATAGGAACTGAAGATAGGCTGGAACGCCCAATCCGATGATTAATGTTGGATACAACCAGGCAAGGAGCCAGTGGGGACAAGTTTTCCGGTTCATTACCAGAATTCCTGCTAAGAGGTTAAGGAGGCTACCAAGAACGATGTCAATGACTCCTAGTCCACCGAAAATGTTGGCTACAAATCCACCAATGAATAGTGCAACGACCATGGGCCAGCCTAGGATAAAGGGCGATGGTAATAGAATATCAGCTACTCGGAACTGTAATCCATAATAGCTGATGGGTTGTAACACAATAGTTACTGCAGCATACACCGCCGACATGATTGCCATCACGGCGATACTTTGTGTGCGATTTAATCTGGCTTGATATAACATAACATGCAACCTCGCAGCCCGGGATTTATTTGAATGAGCGGAGCACGGTGCGAGTATCCCACCCGCTCAGACATCGCCAAGCTTCCTCTCCTTATAACTGCTTTGCAGAGCAACCAACAGGCTAAAAAAGGGAAGAGCATGTCCTTCGAATCCCACAATCTGAAACTCCAAACGAGCATCTAGATATAAAAGGGAACAAGCTGAGGAGTCAAACGATAGCAAAGGATGGATATCCAGTGCCTGTTAACATCGAAGATGATCTCTTTTTCAAAGATGAAAATGTTACAAGAAATCCCGATGATTCTTGGTTTATTGAATACCTCAAACCCTACTATCTCCACACCATCGATGGACAATACCTGTTTGGCAATACACAAGCCGGACGCCGTCCTGATCGAGCTTTTTACCTTATCCCTGATGGTTATAGACTAGGGAAGGGCCAACCCAGTTTTGATCGTGAAATCGGATTGCAACTCTTTGATGTCGTTCTCAGATATCTTAAAACTGCTAAAGTGATTGTTCAGGATGGCATTCAAGGTGAAGCTGATTTTAAGACTGGGCTACGTATCGTCCTTAGCGTTGAGAACCCACATACTGCTTATATCACCTGGTTTGGACGTCTGATGGTCTACCCACCTGAAGAAGGTATGGACATCAATTGTTGGAACTATATTGTTCAAGAACGGCTTCCCGATGATGTTATTAAAGAAATCCAGTCCTTTTGGCCCGAGTTTGATCCTGATGAGCCCCTGACACTTTATGATCTTACCCGGATGGATGAGGACCACCGCCGTGTCATGAGTCTTCGTGTCGACTATTTTGGTGGTGCATTCAAGAAACCCAATCTGACGATGGTCTGGAATCGCGGTGAAGCTAAAGGGCTAATCTCCTATCATGCAGGTTGCACTAAAAATCGTGTTCTCAAGGGACTCTCTGGAACTGGAAAAACCACACTCACCGTTGGTCCTCAACTGGAACAGGATGACGCCATACTCGGTTTACTCGAATATTCAGAATCGAATCGACATATTCACCAAATACGGCTTATTGGATTGGAAGCTGCCTCCTATGCAAAAAGCGAGGGTCTAACCGACACGAGCCCGGAATGGGCAGGTCTCATGAAATCACAAGAAGTCCAAGCTGATGGTACACGCCCTATCGTGTTAGCTCAGAACATCGATTGTGAGAACATCGAATATCGAATAGAAACAATTGCAGGACATACAGTAAAAGTCCCCCAACCCCTTCCAGGAAAACAGGCAGGACACCTCCAACCCACACGATATGAGCAATCCGGAACCACCAATGGACGCTTTGTGTTCCGCTTTTATGACCTTAACCCTAACTGGAAATCTGGTTCTGAGAAAATCCTTCAAACCGTGATGCTCTCTTTTCGACGCTTTGACATCTTCCCAGTAGTCGCCTGCATTACAGATCCTGTGATGGCAGTCGCTCTTGATTCAGCCTGTGAATCCGTCATCACTTCAGCTATAGGCGGTAAAATACCTGGTACACGGGTCCGCTCCTACGCCGCTACAGATTTCATGGCTCGAGAACAAGCTCAACAGGCAATCATGAAACTCCAAATGTATAAGGACATGGGAATTGGACCTCAAAACAAACTGGTCTTCGCTATTGTAAATTCTGGTTTTGTCGGTGAATACAATCTCGACGGGAAACAACGACCATTGCTAGACGAAAAAGGTCAACCTGTTCCGAAAATCGATCAAGCCACTGGGAAACCCTACCTCAACGGACAAGGAAAACCCGTATATCTTGGACTAGGTGAGAAAATCAAGGTGCAGGATACCAAACTCCTCGTCGATCTTATCGAAAACCGAAAAATCCAGCAATGGATACCTCATCCTGTTTTCGGACAATCCTTCCTCATTCCAAATCCAACCGAACTCGAAGAAGTCCATGGATTACCCAAATACCGCGAACGATTCAATCCCCTCCGATTCTATACACCCGAAGAATTCCTACAATTTTGCCAACGTGACATAACAGAACGAACTACCTATCTACAAGACCTATTTGCTGGACAAAAAGGAGAAAACCAACTAAAAGACATAATTCAGGTATGGGAACAAATCACCCTACCCTCAGCGAAGGAAATTAAAGCCTTCTACAAACAATATTTCAGTACAAACTAACTCTGTCACTACAACACCCCCAAGGAGCTACTAGGAATGGGGATCTACGACGCATTCGCTCCATACTACGCCTCTGGAGGCTTTACTCAATATAGCCAGCGAATGACTGAAGCGTTTCCCTCCCTTATGAGACACTTTAACCAAACTCCTGAAACAATTCTAGATTTAGCGTGTGGAGAGGGCACCTTTGCAATATCAATGGCACAGGCTGGTTATCAAGTGACAGGCATTGATCGGTCTCCTGCCATGCTCAAACTCGCCAAAACGAAAAGTAGAACCGAAAAGGTATCGGTCACCTGGCGCCAACTCGAAATGCAACACCTTGAATATGAAAACTCATTCGATATTGTCACCTGCTGGTTTGACAGTCTGAACTACCTCCTTGAACTCGACGATCTTTGTGCCACCTTCAGAGGAGTTCACAACGCGTTACGAGAGAACGGTCTATTCGTTTTCGATATGAACACCATTTACTGGCTCGTCACTCTCGCTCAACGCTACGCTGTAACAGTTGAACGGGAAACCGAAGAAATCTTCCAAGTACACCGCCACTCCTATGATTTTGACAAAAATATTGCTACTTTCTACATTACGGCCTTTGTCAAAGAAAAAGATCGTTGGCTCCGGCGCGTCGATGAAATTCACAAAGAACGAGGTTATACCATCGGAGAAATTCAAGAATGCCTGAAGGATGCTGGTTTTCAAGAACTTGCTTGTTGGGGAGATCTCGAAGATCAAAGCCCATTAACGAAAGAAAGTCGGCGGGTTTATTTTATCACGCAAAAATAGCGAATTAATCAGTACTGCTACATTCAGTTAGATGCTAGGTCATTAAAGGATGTTCTAACAACCTATTCAATATAAGACATCTAAAGTAGACAGATAATTCTGGAAGATGCCAACGATGGAAATCCGAAAACTCACAAAAAAGGAAATGCCCAAAGTCCTCAAGCTCCACCAATATGCCTATGGCTTCTGGTCCGACCAAGAGGTTCGCGAAGAAGACCATGACTTCATAATTCCTGAAAACACAATCGGCGTGTTTGACAAAAAAGACCTTCTCTCAGTTCTAACGATAATGAAAACGAAACAGTCCATTCGTGGCGTCCTGAAAATGATGGGCGGAATATCAATGGTCGGTACCTACCCTGAAGCCCGGATGAAAGGTTATACTCGCTCGTTAATGCAAAAGGCGTTTCAAAAAATGAAAGATGAAGGATTTTCCGTCAGCATGCTCGAACCCTTCCGAGAAACCTTCTACGACAAATTTGGCTATGTCCCCGCATATGAAAAATATCGCCTACAAGCTCCGCTTGACGGGCTACGCGTAAAGGCAAATCATGAAATCAATGATGACTTGGAGATTGAACGCGTTTCAGGACAAGAAGTAAAAGATGCTTACATGGCTTTCATCCAAGATTTCGCTCCAAGTGCCTTTCACGGTTATGCTTTCAACCCGGTCATTTCTGATGAAGAATGGAAACGTCGTAACAAAGACCGGCATTATGTGTTGGTGAAAAAAGGAGGGAAGATTGAAGCGCTTGCTCGCTTCAAGTTTAAAGGTTACATGCACTTCGAAGAACCTGGGCAACTTCAAATTGAGGAAATGTACTGGCGTAATCTCCCAGCCCAAGCCGCCCTCTTCAACTTCTTCAGCAAACACCGAGACCAGTTTCAAAAACTCATAATGATCCTTCCCTACGGAACCAACTTTCAGCACTGGTTTGAGGACTTGAGAGACTGGATTCAAATCAAAGTCTGGCATCCTTGGATGATCCGTGTTATTGACGTCAAAGAAGCCCTCTCAGGTCTTCCTGCCACTGAAAAGGGTGAACTGGTATTTACACTAAGTGATTCCCAATGTGAATGGAATACTGGCACCTATCTTCTCAAATCCAATGGAAAACAACTGCAAATTCAGCCTACAACACAGGCAACGAAAACTGCACTAACCATTCATGGTCTAAGTGCCCTTGTCTATGGAACTCATTCTCTAGAAGAAATCGAATATGCACAGTGGCTCAAGGGCGCTGATAAGCAAACCCGTGAACTCCTACAAAACTGGTTCCCACAGCTCCCCCTCTATAGTCCCTATACGTACTAAGTTGACAAAACCTTTTTTTCAAAGTTACACTGAGTTCCTATACAGTGATTCAAATGACTATAATTCAAGATACTCTCGTCCAGCTTACCCCCAGCATTCTAGGTCTCGCATCTTTCGTTGTTGGCATTTGGTTGTTGGATGCGTTCCTTCGAAGAACCGATGAGCCTGGAGTAGATGTTGAAAGCTGTCTTCGCGGTGGAATTAAAATTCTCCAATTTTTTGGCATGGCAATCGGTGTTGTCTGTTTTGTCACGCTCTTCTCACTCGTGACGGTTCCCCTGCTTTCGCCACTCTACCGTGACATCCTCACGTTAGTTCTCTTAGGGCTCCTTGGCTTTGTGCTCCTCATAGCCCCAATCGCAAAGGTTCCATGGGCTGCGCTCATAGCCCTCTTTGTCGCTATTATCGCCTCATTTATCCTCGTCCTGCTCTCTCCACTTATCATTCCGATTCTTCCATTCAACTTCACCTATATCCTCATCGCTGTATTCCTAATTACTGGAATTCTTGTCTTCATCTCTCTGAAATGGTTCGAATCGCTCATCAAGGCCTTTGCCATGATCCTTGCCTCACGACCGATCACCTTTATCCTATCCATCATCGGGATTATTCAAGCAGTACTCCTCTTCTTACAATATCCTGAAGGAATTCTTTCTTTCCTCCTCATTTGATTCTCAACGCGTTCTCAGCAACTTAAGATGAGACATTCGTCCTCCACCCACTTGACTCTCCAATGCCTCGGTTACAGTACACGCTTTTAAGTAAGGACATTCATCTTTAACCAGTCCATATTCACCGATAGGAGGGATGGTGATTTGGAGTTTCCAGGATTAGAGGAACTGGAAGCCGAAAGAGTGGTTTCTGTCGAAGATGAAGTCCTTGTTCGATCATTACTTACATGGTCTAGCCATCATGGAAGCAAATCTCGGATGTTTGCCATCTTGTATCTGGCAACCATTATTGGAATATATGCAGTGTTAGCAATTTCCATAGGTATTGTCCTTTCACCCCAACTCAGTCTTCTCCAAACAGACTTGACAATCGGATGGCTCATTGGGTACTGGACTCTGATGAATTTCTTGTTTTACATATTAATGGTGGTTAGTGTCTATTGTGCCTTTCATACCTTTTGGCATACGAGTCTGTCAACCAAGGGAATCAATTGGTTGCAAACTGTTAACTATCCCACTCGATCAGGAGTTTTTTCGATAGAAGGATTCCTAATTAGTGGTGGAGGACGCGATGGAGCTTCGCCAATAATGGGTCACAGGTTGTACAGGGGATTGCAGACTACCCATGATGGATTCCTCTTTGGTTTATTCACCCTCATGTTTGCTGTCACCTTATTGTTCGGATATTTGGTCTGTCTCCTCCTCGAAATAGTTACATTTTCTGGTCTGAGTTTTCCCAGTCAATTTCCAGGGTATCTCTATCTCCTGGGGATTAGCCCATGGTCCATGGCACTAACAAGTCTCATAATATTCCTCGTTTGTAGCGCTGCATTACTTGGGGGAATCTATACATGGTCGTACTCGAAATATTCCAAAGACATAGACAGAATCCAAACCATCACAGTTCAACTCGAACAGATACGTAAAAAGAAAATTGATGACGGACCGAAGGAATCCCGAGGCGAAACGCCGCTTCATCCAGATGTGTTCCAAGAACTCGAAGACATTATCCAATCCTACCGAAGAGAGTAACAACACAAATGAAACTGAATCTATTATCAATAACCCCGTAACAGTGATAAACCTCCATTCCTGCTGGGTCTTGGGAGGCGCAACTAATCCGTGGCAACAACATCACGCCGATTTGAACTCAATCCAGAATACACACCCCGAGGAGACCAACCCAAAGCTATTCAGCGCCTCATTGACGGGTACAATCAAGACAAAAAACAGCAAACCCTCCTTGGTGTCACCGGATCTGGAAAAACCTTCTCCGTGGCCTCAATCGTAGCTGCCCTCCAAATGCCAACCCTCGTCATCGCCCCCAACAAGACGTTAGCGGCACAACTTACCAGCATGTTCCGGGAATATTTCCCCAACAATGCCGTTGAGTATTACACATCATATTATGATTACTTTCAGCCAGAAGCGTATATGCCCACTTCAGATACCTACATCGAAAAAGATGCCTCCATCAATGAAGAAGTCGAACGAATGCGTCTATCAGCAGTTGCATCCCTGGCAGTACGGAAAGATGTCCTCATTGTGGCAACTGTCTCATGTATTTACGGAATTGGCGCTCCGGGTTCCTACCGGAATCTTGTCGTTGAACTAGAACAAGGTCAAGAAATCACACGTGATGAACTCTTCGCCAGATTAGTCCACATTAACTATGACCGCAATGACTTCGATTTCCGTCGTGGAACCTTCCGAGTTCGTGGTGATGTCATCGAAGTGTTTCCTGCCTATGCAAACCATCCCATTCGCTTAGAAACCTTTGGCGATACTATTGAACGCATCACCGACATCGCTCCCATCAAAGGGACCGTCCTTTATGAACGCGATAAGGTCAAAATCTTCCCTGCCAAACAGTTCACAACCGACCAAGCCGTGCTACCCGATATCTTAGATGCCATTGAGGACGAACTGGAAGAACACCTCAAAGAACTCGAGGCCAATGAAAAGATACTCGAAGCTGATCGCCTTAAACGACGAGTGAAATACGATATTGAAATGATGCGGTCAGTCGGCTGGACTGGGGGAATTGAAAACTACTCCAGATATTTTGATGGACGGAAATCAGGGCAAAAGCCCTACTGTCTACTTGATCACTTCCCCGATGATTTTCTACTCGTCATTGACGAATCGCACATCACAGTTCCGCAAATTGGAGGAATGTATCATGGGGATTTGTCACGGAAACGAAACCTTGTTGACTTCGGCTTTCGGCTCCCCTCCGCCTATGATAATCGCCCCCTAACCTTTGAAGAATTCGAACCCTACATGCGGACAGTACTCTACACATCTGCAACACCCTCTGCTTATGAACGAGAACATTCCGATCAGATAGTTGAACAAATCATTCGTCCAACCGGTCTGGTTGATCCTAAGATTATTGTCCGTCCAACAGAAGGGCAAGTGGAAGATCTGCTGAGTGAAATCCGTGACCGGGCCAAAAAAGAAGAACGCATCCTAGTTACCACATTGACAAAACGTATGTCTGAAGACCTCGCGGATTACATGGTGCATGCCGGAGTCAAAGCAGAATATCTCCACTCAGAAGTCGGAACACTTGAACGAGTGGAAGTATTACGGAATCTTCGCCGTGGAAAACATGATGTTGTGGTGGGCATCAACCTGCTCCGTGAAGGACTAGACCTACCTGAAGTATCCCTTGTCGCCATTCTAGACGCTGACAAGGAAGGTTTTCTCCGCTCCGATACCAGTCTAATTCAAATCATGGGGCGAGCTAGTCGGAATGTCAATGGCACCGTTATTCTCTATGCAGATCGTATGACTGACTCTATGAAACGGGCGATTACCGAGAACAACCGACGTCGTGACATGCAAATTGCGCACAACAAAGAACATGGGATTACACCGACCACTATCGTGAAATCCATCACAGATATTGCAGAAGGTGTCGAACGGGTGGCTGCTGAGTCACGGACTGCAGTCCGAGTGCCCAAGAACTGGCGAACGGCGAATGAAAGCGATTTAGCTCTTCTAATCGTTGAATTACGGGAAGAGATGCTACAATCTGCCGAAGAGTTGGACTTTGAACGGGCCGCTGAGTTACGGGATCTCATAAACGAAATTGAAGCCTATATGGGATTAC
>Ga0209636_10003666_pt1 | contig 15666 bp, 10 predicted proteins | sample DeeMarSWOR152_54_FD_187464 | JGI IMG/M metagenome (GOLD analysis project Ga0209636, IMG submission 187464) | Marine sediment microbial communities from White Oak River estuary, North Carolina - WOR-1-52-54 (SPAdes) (version 2) | ecosystem: Environmental > Aquatic > Marine > Intertidal zone >...
CAACAACAGAGTACGTTGGAGATGTGTCCTCGTAATAATAGTATAAACTGTAAAACCTGCAGAAACCCCAGATTGTGGTGCCATCGGTTAAGATGAAGTTTGCTCCTCCTGAGGAGGGAATAGTGCTCACGGCTTTGGCTATTCCTGTCAGCACATCCCAATTACTTTCTTCGATACACTTCAAAACGTACAGCTCGTAAAGGTCAGTGTCAATCACGTCTGAATCATCCCAGCTTCCGCCAACTGGAAAGATAGGAGGATTTGCAGCCAAGTAATCTGCTCCAATGAGATTTTTCAGAGCCGTCTTGTCTAGGACCCCGTTGTGGCTAAACGCCCACCATTTACCATTCTTATAACGCATGAACGGGTGAGGATCACCATCCTCCGGAATTCCGCCTGAAGCTGCAGCCCTAATATGGCCGACGCCTACGGAGACACCACTAATAGCCATTTCGTTGGCCGCCAAATCAAAGTTGGGATCATCGAATGCTGCTGGGTAACCACGCCTTATTTCTGGGATAGTACCTGGGTACCAAACAAGTCCCCAGCCGTTGCGATTAGCTGTTTCGCTCAGCTCTTTCAAGGAGTCAGTATCGTAAATTAGATGATTTAACACGGTATCGGTTGGCAGAGAATCTGAGACCATTCCCCACATTCTGCATTCATGTTCCTCAGAAAGGTGCAGAACAAGCTTGTAGCTGGTATCCCAAACCGCAGCTTGATCTTCTTGATTTAGAGCCGCTGGATTTCCATAATACATATAGAATGTCGTATACTCGGTGGAGGAAACTTGAGGTAGACGAACCCAAGCTGTAAGATGACCGTCAGTACTATCGTAAAATTCGATTTCGTAACTGAGCTTAACATTATTTTCGTCCACAAATACGATATCATCTCCATCTGTTTGCGCCATAGCCATAAGATTGCTGTCAACTATGTCCACTAAAACTGGAAAGTCAGTCTGATCTTCACTAACCTGTAATGGGTCAATGCTTATCGCCTTGCGATATTGCCATTCTGTATCCCACCAAACTGGCATAGTAACTGTTGTGAAAGTAAATGTTTCGACCGATGGATTAGTTCCATCAGTAGCAGTCACTGTCCAACTATAGGTTTTTCCGTATTCAAGTCCACTTATGTCAACCGTATATTGACCATTATCAACGCTTGTTCCACTGCCTGAACCGATATCAGGAGTCGTTGTTACTGTATAATCCATTAAATCATGCTGGAAATCTGATAATGTGAAACCTAATTGTGATATTATTATTGGAACATCTATTGCTCCATCACTTGGAATCGGATCCTTTATTACTGGTGCTACACCACCAGGAGGTGGAACATATTCTGCGACTCCATTTCGTCTTTCGCTATAGAATGTTACTTCACTTCTAGCCCTTTGTTCTGGCCTCCGGGCAGGCGTATCAAAAGCATAAACGTCTCCACTATCTCCAGATATAACAAGTTCATTATACCCATCAGCATCAATATCCTGAACAACAGCATAGTTGAGGTGTTCTGTTGATGGAAAGTTTATACTCGGTTCTAAGAGCGCAAATTCGCCACCAACTATGCCTATGACGTGCAAGGCTGTGGTGGTTGCTGCAAGAACCTCTAACTGTCCATCTCCAGTGACGTCAGCAAGCTGAGGACCATAAATGCATAGCCCAAGGTCACTGATACGATAATCATAAGTCCAGTCGACAACATCAAAGGCCACGACATCATGATAATCTCCCACAACCCCGTTATAATCATGATTTCCATCAGCAGCGCACACTTCTGGGTGGCCGTCGTTGTCAATGTCACCGATTGAGGATTGATAGTGAAGTGGAATCCCATTATTGAAATCTTGTATGATCGAACTTCCATCACTGGCATCTAAAACCGCCAACCCTGGAGGATCACGCTGTTCTCCAATCACTACTTCCAAAATACCGTCGTTACCAAATACGTCAATCAACATGGGGATTTGACTGCTGCACAAGATATCACGACGAGCCCATCTCTCTTCGAGAGTGTCTGCCCAGAAAGATACACAACCAGCTCCATAACCGCCATCTCCATAGTTTTCATCTCTGTCACCCATGTAGATTTCGAATCTTCCATCTCTATCATAATCGGCTAATGAAAGCCCGCCTCCACAAGGACGCCAACTAAATGTTTCACCTAACCATGTTCCATCATAATATAATGCGGTAAGGCGACCTCTACTGTCTAAGCCTTCTGTTATGTCCTGTGTGGCAAAAAATATTGTATAATAACCGTTACCATCTATGTCAGCCATAACAGGCTGGTTCATGATACCTCCTAACTCGTCTGTATACCTCCAAATTTCAACACCGTCAACTGCACGGCGAACACTTATTCCTGACCTGATCCCAGGTTGCGTTTCAATAGGAGTAACAATTTCCAGATCACCATCCCCATCAATGTCACCCATTTCTGGTTTAGCCCAATTAATCATCCCTGAATCGAATTGCGACCAAATAGTCGCTCCTGTGAGTGCGTTAAAAGCATCAAGCCTTCCAACTCCCGCATGGATAACCTCCTCATAACCATCATCATTAATATCTGCAATCAGTACACCATGAACTCCACTTGAACCTGCATACGACACCCATTTTTGTGTGAGTATCGTTGAAGTTGTCGTAAAACTATAAGTGTTAACACCCCAATCAACACCATTGGAGCTAGCCGACACTCTCCAATTGAATGACGTTCCCAAAGTGTTCAATTCCATGGGAATGACGGAGTACACTCCATCTCCAACACCCACAAATGACTCGATTATTTCCCAATCTCCAGTTGCATCCGACTCAAAAATAACCTCCATAGGATTATCATTCGGATCATCCACCTCAACCGAAAGTATTGGATTAGTATAGACCTCAGTTGCTCCATTTAATGGACTTTCATTTGTAATCGTAGGAGCATCCTCAGGGGCTGCTCGTACATTTGAAACAAGTCCAAAAAAAGGTACAAAAAAGGAACTCATAAGAAGAAAAACCATAATCGATGCAATCTTTCGATTCGAAAATCTATTACCTAATCTACCGGGCATGAATAATCCTTCCGATGACCAAGAATTCGCATACAGATTTAAAAAGTAGTATGAAAAATGTTTATATGTTATTCTTCCAGTAGATTGTTCTATAAAATTAATTGAGAATTAAATCGTGATTCAACATAAGCTTATTGTGTGGAGATTATTTGAATTAGTGTAGAACAATTACACGACAATATTTATTATATAGTAATATACAATATACACTAGTGAGAGGTTTACTGGTGGCTAACAACAAGCTCAAAACACTATTTTCAATGAGTTTTATTGTAAGCCTATTAATCATTTTATTAATACCCTCAAGTCTAGGTTCGCTACATTCTGAAATTTCATTCTCAATCGGTGGAACAATATCTTCTTACCCGACAGTAAATATTAACGTAGACCCCAACAAAAAAACCAGCAAAAACAACCTAAGTCTAGGCTTCCAACTTGACTTCGAACGATGGAAACTCTTCGTAGACCGTCCAGCCCAAAGACAACTAGCACAAAATGTAGGTTTCAAACTAATCCGAGTTTTTGATTTTAGAAAAACTACTCCCCGCCTTATGCCTTGCACATATTGGGATGAAGCAACACAAACTGGAACATGGGATTGGACCCAGGTAGATGCTTTAACCCAAGCCATCTTTTCGGTTGGAGCAGAACCCCTGTTCTGCTTGGGTTGGGCATACTATGCTGGAGAGGTCCATAGATTTATCCCTGATGGAATGGCTATAAACCCTAATACCCAGCTACCTTATTCAGAAAGTTACGCTGCATATGCAATAGAATGGGTAAAGCATTTCAGGGAATTAGACTGGCCAGTTCGATACTATGAAATTCTTAATGAACCCTTCGCATATTTTGGCTGGAATCCCCAAGATACAACAAAACTTAGCTATTATGTAGACCTCTGGAACACTGTTGCAAGAAGTATGAGACAAGAAAATCCAAATATTCTTCTCAGTCAAGACGCCATAACAATGAAAACAGTTTTCGATTATTGGCTACAACACGGAGACAATGTAGACTTCTTGGACTTTCACAAATACGACAGCGTCTCAATAGAAGAATACACTGATGCACAGTTGTTCGACCTTGCAGAAAGAAACAGATTTGAAACCACCACAAGCTTCTACGGTGTTGATCACGTTCAACAGGAATGGTTCAATTCTAGGGGTGCATGGCTTCCCCTAATCAATTCTGAAAGCAACCTAAACGTTGCAGCAGATGATGGAACCGACCCCAGAATCCAACAGATGTCAGGCGCTGTATGGACAGCACTTGTTTTAAGAGGCGGAATAATGAAAGGACTAAGCTACAACGTGTATTTTGAATTCTCAAGCAGCAAATCCTGGGAACTAAACAACAGACAATCTGGAGGATTGGGATTTGGTATGACCAATACTGATGATAACCAGCCATGGTATCCATATTACGTTCACCAAATGATTGGTACTAATTTACACGTCGGTGACCCAATTGTTGAAGCAACCAGCTCTTCTAGTGAGGTGCGAGTCCTTGCTTGGATTAATCAAGAAAATTTAATCATTCTAGTTATATGTAAAACCGATGAATCTCGAGTATTAAATATAAATGGAGTTGAAGAAACCCTGAACTTTTTCAAGATTGACAACACGATTTCTTATGAAACACCAAGTATCCAAGAAGGAACAATTGAACCACCGAACACACTAATCATGGAAGGTTATACTGTCTTATTACTAAGGGCACCTCTCCACTAAAAAAACAGTTATACAAGATCAATCAGATCCCTCCGTTCTCTCCGTTCTATTCAACTACCCAAAACCGGTATCTGCCATCGTCATATATTTTCGTATAATTATCAAGTTGCTCAAAGAATTTTACTCTCAAATATTGTGCTTCTTGAAGGCTATCAACAACCGAAAAAGTTCGGGCATAATATGAATATAAATTCAAGTCTTTAAACGAACACACCAATATCTTTCCTTCATCTTTCAGTTCTAGAATGCCATCACTTTGCAGTTGTCTAATCTTGTAATACTCTTTAGGTTCCAGCAAATGAAGTAATGGATTTACATCATCAGCCAATATAATGCTGTAATCATCAAAGTCTATAATTTTAAAAAAATTGTTTACTCTCATTGGATCAATATTCCTATCACCAATTTCGACTTGAGTAACTTCAGGAGTGTACAAATAAATCGGAGCGAAACTATGTCCCCACAATCCCATCATGGATGAAATAATTAGAATAGTTGAAAAGAATAGTGTTATGAAAATCTTTGTTCGTTTCAATCTTTTTATAATCTCATTATAGGAAATTGCACCTAATAAGACAATGACAGGCAAAGCAAACATAAAGAGACGAAAAAGTTCTACTCTAAATCCAAAATAATTCAGGGCTATAAGCGCTCCAAAAGCCAAAGTCGAATGAAATATGAAGAATTTTGTTGGATTCCATCGCAATTTAAAGAACATAATATACAATGCAAGAATAGCAGGTAATCCATAAACAAGAATATCCCTAAGATTCAATAATATGTTGAAATATGAGGGTGTTAACAGGCTTGGATAACTCATGGATGAGGGCATAACTTCAAATTTTCGAAAACCTAATAGTATCTCGCTAAACCTGAGCAAACCACCAATAAAGAATAGAGATGCTTTTTGCCCATAATTACTCCACCATACACTAAGAAATATTCCTGACGAAAATGCCGATATCCACAGTATCTCGGTCTGGGGGAAATACCTAAAAAGCCTTTTACCGATTTTGATTTTACTTAAACGATTTCCAATCGACTGAGAAAGAAAAGAAAGCAAAAGAAAGCCTATTAGAATAACTGGAGAAAAACTATGCGCCGGTACTATTGCAAGTGCAAAGAATACTCCAATAGCAACATATTTATTGCTTTGAGTAATGGAAACAAGGTAAAATGCATATAAGACAATCAAAAAAAACAAAAGGGCTAAATTTTGATGCGTAAACTGCATCGGCCAAAATATAGTTTCTGCTGCAGTTACGTACATGAGCAGGGCAATTGCAGTTATTTTCCAATCAAATTTTAGTGATTTTCTAATCGATTCGACAAAAAGATAGACAAATGCAAAAGTTACTGTACTGATAAGGGATGGAAGAAGCAAAACGACATAAAACGGGTCTATTCCACAAACCTTCGACAAAACCGAGCCGAGGACATGTAGCAACGGCCAGCTGGAATACCATTCAAGCAAAGGGCTAGATGAGGCTTGTGTTACAATCTTTGTTACTGATTCTTCTTGAAGAAATATTTTAACAACGCCAAAATCCCAGTTACCATCATCAAACGGTATTATTCCGAAATTTGTGCTCAGATTATATATGTTTCTAAGAAATAATCCAAATATGGCTATTTGGAGGATCAAAAAGGTATTGTTTTGTTTTCTTATTAGTTGAACACCTATGATGATTGCAAATAATATAGTCGTTATGAAATAAACATCTGGAAGAAAAATCTTAGACCATAAGCAGTAGCCACAAAACGAAACAAGAAAGACCTCAAGAAATATAGGAAAAAGTCTTCCATTACTGCCGATATTTCGCACGCTTTCGAATATTATATTAGCTGCTTTTTCCGCACGAATCTTTAATGATCGTCGAGTGAATGAATTCATTAAACAACACCTTATGTAACAAAGTAAATTAAAAAGTTACATCGACAATAACAAATACCAACTTTATGATAACGAGTAAATTCTTCAGCCTTCTTCACTGTAGGTAAAGCTACCTTTAAAGAGCCTAAGAGTGTAGTTTTGTGAACCAGTTTTCATCCTAAAGCTTTGCTAAAGCTTTGAGCCACATACCATCTTAAATGATTTAGATATATCATCTAATTGGGATCAGTACATGACTATGCAAAACTTCACTTCTTGTTCCAAAACATAATGATGTAAAAACCAAATAAACATTATTTAACATAAATATTCTCTAGCCTTGTGACAACACTATTCCAATCGAGAATCTTTGTACCCACCAAATCGACTATATCCGAAGGTTTTAATCTTTTTCCCATCAAGTTCTCTATTGCTGCAGCTAACATATCCAATCGGATGGGAAAATCTACACCCAAACATCGTCGGTTGTCAATCCATTCACTCAAAGCAGTGACATTGGCTAATACACACGGCGTTCCTGCACAAAGAGCCTCAGCAACAGCAATTGAATAAGCTTCATATTTTGAAAGCAATACGAAAACGTCGGCATCAACAAACATCTGTAAAAGCTTATCTCTTGGAATATTCTGAAAAAAATTAACCCTCTCTAAAACCTCTTCCTGCTTTGCCAATTTCTCAAGAGATCCTTGAAAAGGGCCTTTCCCAACGATGTCCAAAACTACATTATCAGCGAGCCTAGGCAAAACTTCTATCAAATGCTGTACTCCCTTATATTTTTCCAAACGTCCCACATAGAGAATGGATCTAAATTCATTGGGTTTTCTTTCCAGATGAGCATACTCGTTAAAATCTACACCGTTGGGTATAACACAAATATTGCCGTTTCCAAGGCTAAACCGATTGCAAATAAGAGATTGCTCATAGTCGGAAACACATATTATATTGTTAGCTGCTAGAAGAGTTCTCTGGCCAATAGGCTTGAAAAGATTTAAAAGAAAACTTCTTACCGCGGATTGGCTACTAGCGTGATAATGTGGAGAAATTACCAGTTTTCTGTATTTGGCTATTCGTGAAATATGCATTGGAAATGTCTGATATCCATGAGCATGAACAACATCAAACTTCGATTTTCGAAGATTCAGTGGCAACTCCAAAGAAAAATAAAAAGCATTCGCTGGAGAAAAATGCTTAAACCTATATACTTTGACTCCTTCAACAATCTCAAATTTTGGATATCTTCCACCCGGATTCGAACCATACAAAGTCACTGAATGATTCTTAGCTAATCTGACAGATATATTCCATATGTGTTCGGCAAAACCCCCTTCACGAGTTCTAAAAGCGACAGGACAGATTTGGAGAATATTCATTTTAGCATCATCAAAAGTCTCAAGATTTTTTTAGTTCCGAAGACACTGCCATCAATTTTCCGCTCTTATCTAAACTTATATCATCAACCAATCTAACTCTAATTTTGACTCCTGACTCTGTCAATCCAAGCAAATAGTCCATGTGCGATGCCAACCTATCTTTGAAAGACTCTCTATCAACAACCCTAGGCTCCAGCTTAACTATAACTTCAATTAAATCAGAAGTTTTCTGTATAATACGAAATCTATCCATATCAAAATAAGATTCGAACTGCCGGATTGCCACCGTGAAACTCCTAGGGGAAACCAGCCGTCCGTCTGGAAAAATCAAAAATGAGTCTTTTCTTCCTTCCAACACTTTCATCATCGGAAAAGCTATTCCACATGAACAATGATGATCCGATGGTACCCCTATGTCTCCAACTGAATATCTAATCAAAGGCATCGCATAATTGAACAGACTGGTACAGACCACCTCACCTTTTTCTCCAGAAGCAACTTCTTCCCCCTCTTTGTCCACAAACTGCATTATTAACGAATCAGCATCTATGTGATATTCATCCTTTTGTGGGCACTGCCAAGCCATCCTCTCAAATTCAATCGTTGCATAATGATCATATAATGGCGCATCAAAAACCTCTTCAATAAAACTTCTCGAAAAATCATCTATCAATTCGGCACCACTAAACATAATTCGAGGATTAATTCCCTGTAATCCCAACTTCTTTATTTCCTTAGCAAGCAACAACAAAGAACTCGAATAACCCTCCAAAACTTGCGGATCTAACGATTTTAGAAAAGAGAGTTGCTGCGAGACATTCAAAAAAACAGGAATTCTATGCAAAAAATAGAAACGCAAAAACTCTTGTAGTTTAAAACTCAAACCTGTATCAGCATAAAAACCAGATCCTGAAATTGTTGCCCATCTATCTCTAATTTTTTGTCCACAGATGATATTGGCTCTCAGATGACCAGCTTTCCTGAACTCATCTTCAGCGTTGCTAACATAAAGAATCAAGGGGTTGCCGGTTGATCCGCTGGTTGAAAGACGAATAAGTTGCTTTCGCTCAACACCTGTGCTAATCATATCATTAAAATTCTCTCTGATCTCGGTTTTGGTTATAATTGGAATTTTATTCAAATCACTCCTTGATTTTACATCACTTGGATTTATTCCACATTTATTCATTAATTCATGATAGAAGGGAACATTGTAGTAAGCGTGTTTGACTATTTCCCTTAGTTTTTTTGTTCTATATCTTTCAAGTTTCTTTGAATTCCACTTTATTCGACGCTTTGATGATTGAAGATAGTAAACCAGTCGGACATAATTAACCATAGAAGTTAGCTCCTACAAAACACCTTTCCAAGAGTGCCAATTGATTATACACTATTAACTCAACCTATCATGGTATATGTGAAACAACAGATCTCAACTTCCCGCTGCTATCAACCTCTAGCTCTTCTACGAATTTTATTCTAATTTCAAGGGAAGTTTCATCAGTTTGGATACATTTTGAAATATGGTCAACTATTTTTCTGCGGATAAAATCTTCTTCCACTTCTATTCCACGGGTCTTTTTCACTAGTACTTCAATTGTTTCCAACCGGTTTTGAATAACTCGAAATTGCTCAATTAGATCAGCATGTTTAAAATAGCGCATTATGGTCCAGAAGGTCATTGGAGAAAAGACCCGTCCATCTGCCAATTTAATAAAGGAATCTTTTCGTCCTTCAACAACTTTCATCATTGGAAGAGTGATGCCACATGAACACTCATCATCTAAGGCCGTCCCTACATCATTAATTGCATATCTTATGAAAGGTTGACTTTTGCTAAACAAACTCGTATAAACTACCTCTCCTTTTTCTCCAACTGCTACTTCTTCGCCATTAGAATCTACAAATTGAACTATGACGCTGTCAACATCCATATGATATCCCTCTTTCTCAGGGCATTGCCATGCTGCTCTGTTAATTTCTGCACACCCGAACTGATCGTAAAAAGGAGCATTAAAAACCTGTTCCACAAACTTTCGAGAATCAGGATCTATCAAATCTGCTGTTCCAAATATCAGCCTTGGTCTAATAGAATCAATTTTTTGTTGTTCCGTTTCCCGCGCCAAAAGAAGTAAAGAACCAGAATAACCATCCAGAATATCAGGGTTAAGTTTCTTAACCTCATTTACTTGTTTTGCAATAGGTTGAAAAAGATTTACACACTCAAAAGAGAACACTCGAATTATTCTCTGTAAAGAAGTTATGTCATAAAAGTGATGTGGAGCTGTCACTACAACCCATCGATCTCGTGGTTTCTGACCACAGGCAATGTTTCCACGCATATAAAGTGCCTTTCTCCAATCATTTTCTGTTTCATTAACATAGAAAAAAAACGGTTTACCAGTTGAACCACTAGTACGTAAAATCTTCAGCTTTTCTGTTTCTCGTGTTGAAAGCAAATCGCTCAATTTTTCTTTCCTGAGCTCCTCTTTTCTAACCAGAGGCAACTTGGACAAGTCTTCCAGAGTTTTAATATCTGTGGGTAAAATACCAGCCTTTTTCAAAAGATAATGATAAAAAGGAACAAAATTATACGAATACCTAACAATAGATCTAAGCTTTTTCTCCTGATAACGCCTCATTTCTGAAGGTTTCCAATAAAGACGCCTTTGGGCCAAACCCAAATAGTAACAAACACGAAGAAGATTTGTCATTTTTTGTCTCACTTCAATTTAACTTTATTTCTGCAGAGATTTTTGTACATCTCCGGATTTTCTTTCAATCTTCTTCCAATAAGTTCCTTTTCTAAATGATAGAAAAAGTCCAGCTAAGCAATAGAACTGGTGCAAAACGAATCCCAAAAGCAAATTACTAACACGTTTAGAATACTTTATCAGAAATACAACAAAACCTAGAGAAAATATCGCTGATGCAAAAAGAAATAAATTATTTGAAAACAGAACAAAAACTATCAATGAAAGTAATCCCACCGAAATCATTAATGGACAACAAACAAGCATCGCAAATTTCAGCGGAAAAATTATAGAACCAAACTCTCCATATTTCTTATTGAACAACACATCAATATTATGAGTAATAACTTGAATCAACCGTTTAGCCCTACGAGTCTTTTGCAACCTATGTTGTTGTAGATCATCTGGAATCGGTTCGTAAACATCAGCAAATGGGACGTATATAAACCTAAATCCGCCTTTTATTAGACTAATTGAGAGATTCCCGTCTGTACTCCCATATTCAATAGGCATCATGTTAGCCAATTTTGATCGTCTGAAAACGGTTAACACCGTACTACCTGGAAAAGCTGAATGTCTGCAACTCTCAACCAACATCGACCTGTTAGAAAAGTTTCGATAATCTCCTTCTAAACCTATCACTCTTTTATTATCGCCAAAAGAAGGTACAATATTTCCTGTAATACCGCCGACATCTTTCATCTTTTCCAAAACGGAGATGACATTTCGCAATGAGTCTTTCTCCAATGTAACATCTGCATCAGTAATACAGATCAAATCATTGGAAGCTGTCTTTATTGCCCTATTTAAAGAAGCATTTACACCAACCCGTTGCTGATTCTTCAATATCCTGCCATTCAAATGCACTTTCCTAAAAGTATTCTCAGCAATATTGGCTGTCCCATCTTTTGAACCATCGTCGATAACAATAACCTCGATCTTCTCAGCGGGATAATTTAACTCTGCCACGTTCTCCAGTTTTTTTTGAATCAGTTTCGATTCATTGAATGCTGGAATTAAAATTGAAACATTCGGGAAAGAACTCAAGCCCTCATTGATGATTTCTCTAATATTATCCAAAAAGATCATAGATCTTCTCTCATCCCCAAAAATTAGCTTGTAATATAGAATATACACCAAAGAAGCTGAAAAAAACAAAACCAAAGCAACTAACAAAAAAATCAAGGCGTTCACATTTTATTTTCTTTACTTATAGTTTTAAAAGCACATCTTTTTATTTTATTCTCAGGACTTCGACAAGAAGTTACGAATTAATACCGATTATGCGCGCGCGCGCGCTCAAGCAAATTTTCAGACCTATGATTCATTTTCCCACTACAGTTTTTATCTAACTGTGTAATGGGCTCTACAATATTAAACTATAAATGTCAAGTTTCAAACGCAGCCCTTAAGAGCTTGAATGATTCCCGAGCGTGCTTTTCTCTCGAAACTCCTAAAACAACCCCGGAAATATTTGGGAGAGACTTTACATATTTTATAGCTTCTGCAGGCTTAAGATATCCCGCTGCCAAAACGCTCATGGCAATTATTTCAAAATCCGAAACCATATTCAACGCTTTTTCACACTCCAATTTTGAAGGGTTCATTTGAAAACCTATCTTGTTGAACGGGGTCGTAACCAATATTTTTCGACAGTCCATATCCCAAGTTTTGAATTTCTTAACAAAAAAAGCAAAATTGCGAGTTTCAAAACCAGGTTTTATTCCATGTTTTGAAACGAAATCGATATATGCTTTAAAAAGCCAATCCCAATCTAACGCAAGTGCCATTTCTGTGATAATTTCATGTAATATAACCGAAACTAAATTTGTCTGCTTACCAACAGCCGATTTTATCTTTGACATCTCATATAACAAATAAGCTTTCATTAGATCTTCTACATCCAAGAGAGATATTCCCTTGATACTCCTTGCTATTGCACCAAAATTCAACGAGGTAATCATTTCCTTGCCAATTTTCTTAGCTATGCCCATAATCCCGCCTAGTTGAGTAGCCAATCTTACATATTCAGAGGCATATGGTACTATTGCATAAAGTTCAAGTTGGGAATCTCTACGTTTTTTCTTCATTTCCTTCAGGATAGAGAGAGTTGTATCACTGACTGTAAACATGAAACCGCCGGCTCCATTTTCCAGAGATTTTATCACCAAATCTGACGCATACTCCACATTCTTAATTTCAGTATTCCTGTTCCTGCTATGCTCTTGTGAAAGGTGACTTATCCCATGAAAAGGATTGTCACCCACTAGCAAAATTGGTTTCTTATTCGTCAAAAGTATTCAGCTCGATTTTTTATCTGGCCAAGTAAATCGTCCACCTTGCTAGCACTAATAAAATCTGATTCAACCATTGTATCATCAATTATTGATCTTACAAAATGATGATCCTCGCGGTAATATTCTGGAGCTCCCAAAAGAAAGTCTACATTATCATTTAAATCATGTCTAAACAACCTTTCTGATTGACCTTTCTTTAATTTTATCTCAAGTACATCATCATTAACCGACAGAATTCCATTGGTTCCACGAATTATGAACCCAAACTCGGGCATACGGTATTGAGTCTCACACCAAGAAACCGAAAAGTTACCTTTCAAATCTGCCTGGCTGACACAAAAAATTGCTTTATCTTCAGAACCTGCTGCACCCCTTGATCCAATTTTTGCTGAGTCCAGGGTCAAACTACCAAAAAACCAAAAAGCCAAATCCACAATATGAGAACCTAAATCGCCAAGAACACCACCCCTAGCACCAGATATCTTTGGGGTTTCCTTGATTTCTGCAAAATCAGATGAATAGGCATATGCATCAAAAGACACTAGGTCACCTAAAACTTGACTATCTATCAGATCCTTAGCCTTTCTGAAGGTAACCGCAAATCGCTTCATATAACCAACCATCGCAATTCCATGGGAACACTTTGCCATTTCACACAATTGTTTTGCTTCAACATAGTTTGATGCCAAAGTCTTTTCAACAAACCAGTTTCTGGCAATTCTTTCTGAAAATATTCTAGTGACGATAGAAAAATGAGAAGGAATAGGTGTAGTCACATAAACTGCGTCAATTCCCAATCCGCTTAATTCTGAGATATCATCAACCACTTCAGCACCTTTAAAAAATTTTTTAGATAACCTTCTCATAACCCGGCTTTTTTCACACAAACCCAACACCCGGACATTTCCTAAGGCACTTAAAATGCTGGCATGTAATAGACCCATTTTTCCAAGTCCGATGATGCCAACCTTTAGGGGAACATCTTTCAAAATTTTCATTAACTCACCAAACTTCACTCTTATAATTTCTGCTAGTAATTACAAAGTTGTGCGAATACTTTCAATTAAAATTCTCTTAAATATCCTGAATCCATCTCGCAACTTAAGCTTCTTCTCGCCTAACCGGGGTCTATAAGGTATTGAAATCTCTGCGATTTGGTATCCCCGACGTTCCACATGATGGTTCATTTCTGCTTCAATGTCGAATCCTTTGGACTTTGGTTTCCACCCCTTCAGAATCTTCCACCGCACCACCCTCAGGCCCGTCAACGGATCGTTCAAGTCTACTCCGTTAAGAATCCATTGAGCAATTGCCAGAAACCTGTTTCCCGCGTAAAACGGATTTTTTATGGCTGCGGGCGTCAGCATATGATTAAACCTATTCCCCAAAACCATTCCAACATGTGGCTTCTCTTCAAGAATTCGAATCATGTCCAAAACGTATTTAGCCGGATACGTGAAGTCTGCGTCAACAAAAACAACATATTCTGGATCATTGTGAACGTACTCTAGCGCTTGGGAGATAGCGGTTCCCTTCCCACGTCCTTCTTGCATGAAGACTTCAGCACCGGAGTCCTTTGCGATGTCAACCGTTCTGTCAGCGCTATTGCCATCAACAACCAAGTAGTATGGGTCATACAGAATTTCGCTGAGCTCATCTAGAGTAGGACCTATGCCCTCCTCCTCATTAAGGGCAGCAATGATCACCGCTATTGAAGGAAAACCCAACTCCTCCCTCTTTCCTTTAACACTACGCTTTAGATGTATTAATGCTTTGAACAAATAAATTTGTATGGAAAATTCTTCTATAATTATATTCTAAATTGTAGCTCGACTGGGCGCGCACGCGCAAAAGCAGCTTAAACCGTCATGTTCAGCCAGATCCCAATGAAACGATCATGAAACCGAAAACTCTGCAAGGTTTTGTCGTAACGCCAAAGCTCAAAAAACAACTGCAAACAAAACCCTGTATTCTCAGAATCCCACATTGCAGAGGCGTCAACAGGAAAAGCCACCCCATTAATCCATACACCACCCACAAAAACGGAATCATCTTGAAAGGTCATATCTTGAAACGCAAAGGTCACCGGTGACTCCCAAGCTTCACCGTCAGCAACAAAAAACCGAAACTCGTAAAGCGGAGGCAAAGAACTGGGAAGGGAACTTGAAACATCCGGAAGAGACTGGGTTCTGTTGCGAAACTTCACATAAACCACATAATACTCAGAACAACCCATTTGGTTACTCACTCCAACAAAGACGCTATACGTCTCGCCAACAGTTACGTTAAATGGATAATCTTCAACCATACGGCCAGGACCCAACAACCAAAGCTTAGAAAACCGCTCTGAACCTCCTCGAAAAGGCAAAAACACACTGAGCGCTGGGGAAGCAGCAACCAAAGCCAGCCCCAACGTGACTACCATAAATAAGGTGCGATGATCCTCAAGATCCATCGGAAACCACCTCCAACTTCAACCCCAAAACCCGCCTTTGATAACGTCGCTTGAAGGCACGCCAAACCACATAACACAAAAGAACAACAACAACCACACCGAC
>Ga0209636_10003667_pt1 | contig 15665 bp, 17 predicted proteins | sample DeeMarSWOR152_54_FD_187464 | JGI IMG/M metagenome (GOLD analysis project Ga0209636, IMG submission 187464) | Marine sediment microbial communities from White Oak River estuary, North Carolina - WOR-1-52-54 (SPAdes) (version 2) | ecosystem: Environmental > Aquatic > Marine > Intertidal zone >...
CACCAATTGTATCTTTTGAAACCCATCCAAAGAAAATACATGTATATGATCATGATTTTTTCAGGAGAAGATGATGATTGAAGAGATTTTTCTAATCTTATTAGTAATAATGTCAATTCTTGTTGTAGTATCAAAAAATTTGTTAAGATCATTAGTATTTCTATCTACAAGTACAATATTACTTGTTTTATTTTTATTTTTATTACAAGCACCGGATGTAGCAATAACAATGGCAGTTATTGGAACAGGAGCAACAACAATTCTATATCTAATAGTTATAAAAAAAGTAAGGAGATTAAAATGAAAAATGAAATAGTGAAGAAGTTTGCTGTAGCTGGTGTTTTGTCACTTTTAGGAATTATCCTTATCACATCTACTATGCTAACATATTCAACTAATTTAACATCAGAGATAACAGAATATTGTTTAGATAATTTATCACTAACAGGTGCAATAAACGTTGTCTGTGCTATATTATTAGATTTTAGAGCATATGATACCCTAGGAGAAGTTTTGATTATATTTGTAACTATTTCAGGAGTAGTGCTATTAGCTGGGCGAAAAAAATGACTTCAAGAATAATAAAAACGGTAACAAGAGTGCTTTTTCCATTTATATTACTATTTGGAAGCTATATTATAATTTTTGGTCATTTATCACCTGGTGGAGGTTTTCAAGGTGGTGTTATTCTAGCAATGGCAATAATATTAGATATTGTGGTATATGGACATAATAGATTCCAAAGATTTGTTCCTTATTTAATGTTCTTAGAAATTATTGGGATATTTTTATTTATCTTAATTGGAATATCAGGTATTGCTAGTGGGAAACAATTTTTAGTTAATCTCGGCACAATCCCCTTACTTAATATTATAATTGGTTTAAAGGTGTTTTCAGGACTAGTTTTAATGTATATATTTCTAAGCAGATGGGAGTTTAAAAATGATTAATGGATTAAACATAAGCATCATTCTCTTTCTAGTTGGTCTTTATGGTATTATTACAAATAAAAACGTAATTAAAATCGTTATGTCACTTAGTATAATAGGAAATGGAGTCGTTTTATTTTTTATTTCTTTAGGATTTGTTGAAGATAGCGTAGCACCGATAATTATACCGGGAGTTGATAATATTGTTGATCCTTTACCTCAGGCACTAATGCTAACTATGATCGTAATAAATCTTTGTCTCACAGCACTGGCTTTAACCATTGTCATTTGGTTATACTATGAATTTGGCACTTTGGATATTGGAGAGATGAAATGATAGATCACCTTCCAGTATTTTTATTAATAACACCACTAGTATCTGCAATTTTTTCCGCTTTAATTTCTTTATTCTCAAAAACTGAGAAAATTCAGAAAATCATTGCATTCATAGGTCTATCTCTTCCATTTTTTTATCTAATATTATTATTTCAAGAATTATCTAATGGAACAATAGAATATGATATTGGGGGATGGACTAAACCATATTCAATTACATTAGTTATTGATGAACTAGCATTTACTTTAGCGTTTATAACTTCAATTATTACATTTTTGAGTTTTGTTTATTCTTTAAAATGTATGAAAAATAAAGATGGTAAATTCTATTTTTTCTTTTTGATAATGGTTAGCGGTTTATATGGAATTTTTTTAACTGGTGATATTTTTAATTTATATGTTTTTTTTGAACTGACAGTTGTTAGCAGTTATATACTTATTACATATGGTGATAAAAAATTATCATTAAAAGCATCTTTTAAGTATCTCGTAATAGGAAGTTTAGCATCTTTCTTTTTTTTACTGGGTATCGGTTTACTTTATATTAAAATTGGTTTATTAAATATTGAACATTTATCTATACATATTCATAATATTGATACTCAAACGCAAATAGTTATATTTTCATTATTTTTAGGAGCTATAGGTATTAAAGCTGCAATAATACCTTTTCATGCATGGTTAGTAAGTGCACATTCAACCGCACCTTCACCAATATCCGCTATTTTATCTGGCATTACTGTAAAAACAGGTGTTTACATTTTTATAAGAATATTTGCCCTAGGTTTTACTTTACAAAATCTGAATGAAATTATAATGGTTTTTGGTGCTATTACAGCACTAGGTGGAGTTATTGGTGCTTTGGTGGAATGGGATATCAAACGGTTATTAGCATATCATACGGTTTCACAGATAGGTTTTATCATTGTGGGTATTGGAGCATTTACATCTATAGGTGTAGCTGGTGGGATATATCATGTTGTTAATCACGCTGTTTTTAAAGGGCTATTATTTCTATGCGCAGGTGCGATAATTTACAGAACAGGTACTAAAGATATTAGGGAACATAGTATTGGAAAAACAATGCCAATTACTCTGATAACATATATTATTGCTGCATTGTCTATTTCAGGTATTACTCCATTTAATGGATCTGTAAGTAAATCTATGATTGAATCATCTGTATATGATTATCCTATAATATGGCTGATTTTAGTTTTTGCTTCTATAGGGACTGTTGCACATTTTTCAAAAATTTTATATTATTCTTTCATTAAATCCTCTAATAAATCAAAAAAGAAAATGAAATATCAGGAAGTTCCTTTCTCAATGCAACTACCAATGCTTATCTTAGCATTTTTTTGCATTTTACTGGGGATATTACCAGGTTTATGGCTAGACAATCTTATACTACCAGCATCTTCGTCTATAATAAGTGGATATAGCGCTATACAAATCAAATTTCTCGACCCACTTCATATTCTTAAAGAGTGGATTATCGTTGCAATGGGTCTAATTCTATTGAAAGTAATAATAGTACGATCAAAAGAAATAGATAAATTAAGGAAATTAATATCAAAATTTAATTTGAACAATTGTATATTTCTAATGGTCATTACATTAATCTCAATACTAATATTTCTTAGAATAGTTAATTAGGTTTTAGAATATTTAAATATTATAATTTCTTTTTTTATTTTTCCAAACTACAAATGGGTTTCAAGTGCAAAATCTTTCTTTTTTATTTAACAAATATTTTCTTTCTTATTATGGAATATTTCACAAATCAAATTATATCAAACCATAGTAATATTCTCCTTCCTCTTTTTGTTTTCTATCCATGTAAGAATCAGGTTTATTTACTCTAGGTCTATGACTTTCTTCATCTCTTCTAAAAGTAATATCTACATTTTTCAAGAAGCGGTTCATACCTTCATGAAGACTAAAAGGACCTTGTGCTTTACCATGCTTTCCAGGTTTTCCCTCAAAAACAATTAATGCATCACTGATCATATCAATAAAATAAACATCATGATCAACAACAAGTGCTGATTTACCTGATTTTTCCATAACACGCCTAACAGTTCTAGATGTAATCATTCTTTGTTCACTATCTAAATAAGCAGATGGTTCATCGATTAAGTAAATATCTGCATCTTGTAAAAGACAATTAGCTGTTGATACTCTTTGTAGCTCGCCACCAGATAATGTATCTAGTTGTTTATCAAGTAAATATTTAAGATTTAGTGGTTCGAAAATCTCTGCTGTAAAAAAAGAAGATGTAAATAATTGTTGTGCATTTTTCTCAAAAAACTCTTTAACTGTACCCCTAAATTCTGGTGATATATATTGAGGTTTGTAGCTGACTTTAAGCTGATAATCTAATTTTCCCTTTGTAGGTTTAATAACACCTGCAAGCATCTTTACAAATGTTGTTTTACCAATAGCATTTGGACCAACCACACCAATTATTTCACCTTGTCTTATAATACCGCTTTCAATATCAAGAGAAAAATCAACATATGTTTTTTCTAAACTTCCATATGAAATGAGTATATTCATTTGTTGTCTGTGTTTTGGAGATTGAGTAAAAAACTCTATTTTTTCACCAAATCTTATATTTTCTTCTTTTAGATATCCAGATAAATAGGTATTTATTGCATGACGCACGACTCGTGGATGAGTTACAACCCCATATGCACCTTCATCCCCATACATTAGATGTACATTATCGCATAAGAAATCTAAAACAGCTAAGTCATGCTCAATAACAAGTACTTTCTTTTTTTCGGATAATTCTTTTATTATTCTTGCAACCTTTAGTCTCTGATAAATATCTAAATAGGAAGACGGTTCATCAAAAAAATACAGATCAGCATCTTTTAAAAGAGCAGCAGCAACTGAAACACTTTGAAGCTCCCCACCTGATATTTCACCTTTTTCTATATTTTTGTCTAATATGTTTTTAAGTTCTAATTTTTCAACAACGATATCAAAATTCCCTGAAGTATCTGATTTTTTAAGTATATCACCAATTTTACCTTTCATAATTTTAGGCAACTTGTCAACATATTGCGGCTTTACAACACAACTAACTTGATTATTTGAAAGATTTTTAAAATGTTCATGTAGCTCTGTTCCAGCGTAGTATTGAATAATATCTTCCCATGGAATTTCTTTTTCATAATTACCAAGATTTGGTTTCAATTGTCCAGATAGTATCCTAAAAGCAGTTGTTTTACCAATCCCATTTGGACCTAGAACACCAACACAAGTACCCTTTTTTGGAAGAGGCAATCTAAACAGTCTAAAACCATTTTTTCCAAACTGATGGATCAGATCAGTTTTAAGTTCTTCAGCAAGTCCTATTATTTTTATTGCTTCAAATGGACATTTATGAACACAAATACCACAGCCCACACATAACTCTTCAGAAATAACTGGTTTACCATCTTCTCCTATAATAATGGTCTCATCACCAGATCTAACTCTAGGACAATATTTAATGCATTCTTTTGAACAATTCTTTGGTCTACACCTATCTTTTATTAATACAGCTATACGCATAATACTTAGAGTTTTAGAAAAACAAGGGTTATTAAAAGGTTTTTATTTTAATGATATTTTTTTTCTTTTACTGAATTTTTTAAAAGAATAAATAACCTTGGGTTTACATTTATTTACATTAATAAGTGTATTAACAATTTTTACATAATGCTCAAGTCCTCTATACAAATAACTATCTTTGTCAAATTGTTTTTTTTTATTTTCTAAATAATTTAGTATATTTTTTAAAACGTTTATATCCTTAATATATTCCAAAATTCCAAATTTAGAAATAATTTCTTTTTCTATTGCGATATCTTCTTTAATTTCAAAATTAAGGTAATGACTGAATCTTTTTTTCTCGGTAATTGTATCGATTTTTTGAGGATAAGAATTGTAATAATGCTCTGTTAAAATATCTATTTTTTCTTTAATTTTTTTATGAATTATGATATCATCAAAAGTAGAATTTTTTCTTTTTGTGCTATCAACTAATTCTTTAACAATTTTTTCTGGTAAATAAAGTTTTTCAAACCTTTTTAAAATATCTTCATTATGATTAATTGATTTTTTATTAATAATTCTATTCTGAATGACTTTTAGCTTGGTGTATATATCAAAATAATCTTTTTTTATTGATTCAAGTAGTATATCTATTTGTACTTGACTATACCATGCTGGATTTAAAGTAACATATTTTTTATCATGCAAATCGTTTATTATATTAATACCAGTTCTATAAAATGATCCAACAATAATCAATTTTGATTTAGCTCTTGTCAATGCGACATTTAGTTTATTTACATCTTTTAAAGCAGGGTGATACTGTTTTGTATGATCTTTTAACCAATATGTGAAATCATAGATAATGATGTCTTTTTCCCTACCCTGATATTTATTAACAGTTCCTATCTCAATATCATCTTTTAAATTAAAAGTTTCAATTAATCTAAATAATAAAGAAACAGGATCGTTATCCAAAAAATTTTCCTTATAGTATGGATCAAATTCTGGATGCTCAAAAATAAATTTCTCAATAAGGTCAACTTGGTAATTAAACGGTGAAATTATTCCGATTCTGTATCTGTAATCTTTTTTAAAATCGGAATTTCTGTAAAAAGCATTTAAGAAATGAAAAAGAATAATTAAATCAAGTGCTGCATTTGCTGTATTACAATAAGATCTTGATCCAATTTTACCGACACTTTCACAAAAATTAAAATAATCACATGTGAGTTTGTGAATATGCGTTGTATCAACTAAAACAACTTTATTATTAGGCTCAAAAATTTTTTTTATAAAACCACATTGCTCTTTGTTTTTATAATCGTTAAAAATATCATCAAATTTTTTTATACTTTTTTCACTAGTTTTACAAACAAGTTTATTTTGATAAAACTTATCATTTGAAAATCTAATTATTTTTTCTGGACTTCTATAATGATATATTAACTGAGTATGGAAATCTTGATTGTTTGAATTTACTAAATTATTCATCAGTAAATTAAAAAATGGATTTTCAATTAATTTTTTGTAACCTTCGTATTTTGGATGTTGTCTATTTTTTAAATCTAAAAAAGGTCGAAGCTGACATGGATCTCCTATTAATACAAATTTTTTACATCTAAAAAGCCCCATTATTAATTTTGTTGTTTCCACCATTGATGCTTCATCCACTATCATCAAATCAAATTCTTGGATGTTTTCAAAAATAGAAGTTCCTAACATATCTAATGTTGCGCCAACAATAATAGAACTATCTATAAGTTCATCTCTGCCAAGATTACTGTTTAATAATTTTTTTTGTAAAGAAACCTCAGTTACTTTTGGAATCCTTATATTTCTTTGTGATCCAACCCTGATAATTTTTTCTTTTATATCTGGAATCTTTGATTCAAGATTTATTAATCTTTCAATAACATTATCAACTGCAACATTTGTAAAAGATGTTATTAACAATTTTTTATTTTGTTTTAAAAAATGTAAAGCAATTTCAGTAATTGTAGCTGTTTTTCCACAACCCGGAGGACCAAAACCAAGATAAAACAGACTATTTTCATCAGAAATTATATTTAAGCAAGCACTGACTAGCTCTTTTTGTGCATCATCTAAATTTATGTTGAAAAAAGAAACAGGTTTTCGTCTGATTGGTGGTTTTATTTCAAATGATTTTAATTTAATGGGTGATTCTAATTTTTCTTCTGAATATACTTTTATAAAAAATTCTTTTAATTTTTTAAATTTAGATTTTTTAAAAATTTTTAAGTAAGCTTTAAGCATATTTTGATATAAAAAAGATGTATCTATTGAGTCAGTTATTGAAATAGTGTTATTTATCTTTATTTTGATGTTTTTAGCAGGTATTGCTATATAACAATATTTTGAATATAGCTCTTTTATAACACCTAGATATTTCTTACCTGCAATTTCCACATCAACTGCATCGTTTTTACTAAAACCTATGTCATTAAAGGAAAGATTATCTGTGGAAGATAATATAAAAATATTTTTTTCTAAACCTGTAACTATACATTTACATCTTTTAAGGGAATTTTTACTACCTTTTTTTTCTTTTAGATATTCTTGTATTAGTTTTAGTTGCTCTGGTAATTTCATATATTTTATGATTTTATTTCTTAAATTTTAATTATTTGTTGTTCTGAATACTTTTTACAGTAGAAATTGTATTATATTCACATTTTTCGGTATAATATTTTAATAAGTTTACAAAAAGAAAAATATAAGTTCTAAGAAACGTTTCTGTTTTATTAGTAGATGAGGATACTATGAATAAAAATGAAAATATTCACATTAGAATTGAAATTAGTAAAGATCCAATAACTGGGCATCTAAATCTTATGACGCGTTTTGATCCAAGTGCTCCAAATTTTGTTAAGGATGAAAATGGTTTTAGCTGGGTTCCAACTCCTGAAGAAAGAGCTTTTCTAGATGAAGCTTTTGAAATGCTACTCAGAAAAAGATAAATAATAAATTTATAAAAAATCAATTTTTTATTGTTTAAACTATTTTTCTTTCGCAATATGATCTCATCGAACAATTTTTACATCGATTTTGATCATTATGATTTCTTGAAAGTGATTTAGTATTTAGAATATTTCTCATGTTCTTAATAGAATGTTCAAGTTCAAATCTAAGTTTTGGATCAAAAGGTATTTTATATTGTTTAGATTTATTATAAACTAATACTCCAAATGGTACAAAATTCTTATAATTTTCTTCGACAAGTTGACAATATGCTGCTAGTTGAAGCACATGGTTTTTTTGCGGTATATTATAACTTCCCGTTTTAACTTCTACAGGTATATATTGGCTATTTTTCTTTAAGATATAATCCGGTTTACCAACGATTTTATGAATATTGGAAAATAATGGTTTAGCTGGAATATTCAAATCTGAATATGTTATTATACCATCTTGGATTTTATGAATTGTTTTAACCTTGTTTACATCTATAGTAATCTTTTTTGAAACTATTAAAAATATAATTGCTAAAACAATTATTGATAGGCTTATAAAAATTATATCTATAAGATCACCTCAAATAAAAAAAATAAAAATCCTATAATCAATAAGATATACCCTAGATATGATAAAATCTTTGATTTTTTTATATTGAGTTTTGTATTATCTAAAATGTTACCCAGCTCGGTATGTGCTTTAGAACCAGCATCAATAGATTTGGATATAGGTTCATATCCACATCTTTGTAGAAACCATGCAACTGAGCAGTAGTTGTATTGTCCTATTTCTGAAGCACTGATTATCTTTTTAGATAAATTAGGTTTATTTTGCACCATCATAAATATAAAAATAATAAAGCTTTTTATTTCTTGCTTAGGGATTATTGAAAGTAAAGATTTTGGTTTTTATAAGATATTTTTTTAAATTAGCATATTAATATTTTATCCACAAAACCTATAAAATCTCAAAAGATGGGGTTTCGTGGTTTATTTCTATGAGTCCTACTTTAGGTATACGTAGAGAAGATAAAAATCGGTGGGAACGGCGCGTTCCAATTATACCTAAACATGTACAGGAATTGAAAAAAAAATATGGTATTGAAACAATAATTCAACCCTCAAATATCCGTATATTTTCAGATAAAGAATACATGGATGTAAAAGCTCAAGTACATGATAGTTTATCACCTTCTTCCATTATTTTTGCTGTTAAAGAAATCCCCATTAATTTATTTGAACCAGGCAAATCCTATATATTTTTTTCACATACAATCAAAGGTCAGAAACACAATATGCCTATGCTTAAAAAAATGATGGATTTAGGTTGTACTCTAATTGATTATGAGAAAATAGCCGATAAAAATGGTAAACGATTGGTTTTCTTTGGAAAATTTGCAGGTCTTGCTGGCATGGTAGATGCTCTTTGGATTTTTGGGCAGAGAGCAAATTGGGAAAAAATAAATACGCCTTTTAATAAAATCGATCAGGCTATTTATTACAAGAATTTAGAAGAAATAAAGAAAGAATTAAAAGAAGTAAGTAAAGAAATCGAGGAAAATGGTATACCAAAATCAATAAGTCCTATTATAATTGGAATCTCTGGTTATGGAAATGTATCAATTGGTGTTCAGGAGATTCTTGACTGTTTACCTGTAAAAACTATTAATCCAGATGAAATAAAATCGGTTTATAAAAATCCTTCAAATAAGAATATTTACAAAGTTGTATTCAAAGAAGAACATATGGTTCAACCTATTTCTTCCAATAAAAAATTTGATTTACAAGATTACTATAGCCATCCAGAGAATTACTGCTCCATATTTGAAACGTATATCCCCTATATTTCTATTTTAATGAATTGTATCTATTGGAGTTCTAAATATCCTCGTCTTGTCACAAAAAAATTTATGAAAAACTATTTTAAAACTGATAAAAATATACATCTTAAGGTAATAGGTGACATAAGCGTTGATATAAATGGTGCTATTGAATTTACAGAAAAAACAACATCTACAGATAACCCTGTTTTTGTTTATAATCCAATTACTGATAAAATAACAGATGGTTATGCAGGTGAAGGTGTGGTTGTTATGGCTGTTGATAATTTACCATGTGAGTTACCTCGAGAATCTTCAAAATATTTTAGTGAAACCTTACTTCATTTTGTTCCAGATATTTTGAAAGCTAATTTTAATGTGGATAATTTTGAAAATCTTAATTTACCGTCACAGATAAAAAAAGCAGTAATTCTTTTTAAAGGAAAATTAACACCATCTTATAGCTATATAAATAAATATTTATAAGGATCTTCTTTTTGGTGCTAATATTTTATATCATAATAAAGGAAGTGATTTAATATGAAAAATGTACTTGTTCTAGGTGCAGGGATGATATCTAGACCAATGATTGTATATTTACTTAAACAACAGGATTTTTTTGTTTCAATGGCTAGTAGAACAGTGAGTAAAGCAGAAAACATTATTCATAATCATCCTCAAGGCAAAGCGTTTGAGTTAGATGTTAACAATGATAAAGAACTTGAAAATTTTATCATCAAAGCTGATATTGTTGTAAGTCTTTTACCATACAATTACCATTTTAAGGTTGCAGAAATCTGTATAAAACATAAGAAACACCTAGTAACAACATCCTATGTAAGTGATCCTATGAAAGGATTAGATAAAAAAGCAAAGGATGCAGGAATTATACTGCTTAATGAGTGTGGTCTTGACCCTGGTATTGATCATATGTCAGCTATGAGAGTTATACATAGGGCGATTGAAAATGGTGGAAAGATTATAAATTTCAGATCAACCACAGGTGCTTTACCAGCTTATGAATCAAATAACAATCCATTTGGTTACAAATTTTCTTGGTCACCAAGAGGAGTTTTACTTGCATCCAAAAATCCTGCTAGGTGGCTTGAGGATGAAAAAGAAGTGAATATTCCTGGGGAGCTATTATTTGAAAATTATTCTATGCAGGATATACCAGGTGTGGGAACATTTGAAAACTATCCCAATAGAAACTCTATACCTTATAAAAAAATCTATGGATTAAATGATGCAAAAACTGTTTATCGTGGTACATTTAGAATGCCTGGTTGGTGTGAAACTCTTCGCAAAATAGTTGCATTAGGTTGGTTAAATGATAAACCTATTGATGATTTTTCTGGTAAAACTTATGCAGATTTAACAAGATATTTAGTTGACGCTAAAATTAATGATGATCTTATTTCTAAAACAGCAAAATACCTTGATTTAGAAACTTATTCAACTGTTATCAAAAGACTTGAGTGGCTTGGTCTTTTTAGTAATGAACCTTTACCAAATGATAAAGACAATCCCTTGGATTATTTGAATGTATTAACCTTAAAAAAGATGTCTATGGGAATAAGTGATAAAGATATGATTGTTATGCATCATGAGTTTATAGTTGAATACTCATCTGAAAAAGAATACATAACATCAACTTTAGTTGATTACGGTATTCCTGGCGGTGATACATCGATTGCACGTACTGTTTCTTTACCAGCAGCAATAGCTGTAAAAATGATTATAAATGATGAAATAAAGCTAAGTGGCGTTCAAATTCCAGTTATACAAGAAATATACAATCCGATTTTAAATGAATTGGAAGAAATGGGTATAAAATTTTCTGAAAAGGTTCAAAAACTTTAATATTTTATTTAAAAATCATATATTTTTTTAAAACTAAAAATCCTATAAGTTTATTGTTCGGTTTTTTCCAAACATTTTATGACAGTATATAAACTAAGACAGATATAATTCAACATTAGAATATATTTAGTGTGAAAATATGAAAAATGATAAAATGAAATTAGTTGGAATAATACTATCAATTTTGATTATAATTATAAGTTTTATTTATTCAATTAATATCCAGCCAATGGTTATTGGAATTCATCTCACATTTATAATGCTCTTTACACAATAAGTAGTTCCGAAAGTAACTGGAGAAAGATCTTTTTATTAAAGATTTTTAGCATAAGTATAAATCGATAGAGATATTTACTCCTGTTAAAGATAAATTTTCTCCTGTTGATTCTCAATTTTTAAGAAAAAAATAGATTATAACTCTACTATTTACTAACACAATAAAATTGAATAAGAAATGGGTACTTTATTTGTTATTCTCTAGAATCAGAATCGATGGTATAAAGGATGGTTCCAAACAACTTGGAAGTAACAAGATGGTCCTCTTTTACAACACCAAACAGAGCAAGCCATATCAAAATATCTGCCAAAATCCACAGATTATACAACAATACTGAGAACATAAAATAAAACAACCGTATCAGATAGTTCTTTGACGTTGTCTTTGGTAGATATGAATGTTTCTTTATCCTATATGTAGTTTCTATTCCCCATCTTCGCCCATATAAATCAAATAATCTCTCAGCAAGACCAACATCATTTTCGTTATATTCTTCGTTTGTAGCAAATGCTCGTTTTACTGTCGTACCATCTTTTAATTCTTCATCTACAATAACTAAATTGAATGTAACATCTTTCATTTCAAAGTCTGCAATCACTGACGGTGCAGGTGCTATCTCTAAGACATCTTGAACTGTAGAGATCTTTGTAGCAGGCATGAGATACTTAAGATGAAACCTATTGAACACCTTTATTGCATTTGAGTCAAAGAATCCACGATCAACATACACTCTTCTTATCTTAATCCGCTCTAAAGTATAGCTTAATAATTGACTTAAGATTTTTTCTTTTTCATCAAATGGTCCCACAGGCAAAGCTAACAAAGTGAATCGTTTACCAGCCTCTACAATATTTATAGTAGCAAATTTGTAACATTTTGTTGTTCCACGGTCTGGTTCTTTTCCTATAACCATAGGGGCAGATCTGTCTCCATAGAAATACCATTCTGTAAAATCGATGGCGATATCATATCGTTTCCTAATATCGAAAGTATTGGATTTACGTGCCATCTCCCAGATAATTTCAAACAGTGTGATAAACATCTTATGAAGTTGTTTGCGGTTCTGGTAGTTTTTCAAATGATACAACAAGGTATCTGCATCAGGACAACCACATGACCGCAGTTCCCTGAATGTTTTGTTACCATTCTCTGCAAAATCCCTGGTTTGACCCATGTGAATCATAAGATCTATAAATTGATTTTTAGTGTAGATTGTATTTTGATTTAGATTGAGATCTAAAAATGGAGCGAATCGCCTCTTAAATAGTCTACAGATATCTTTAGTCTTCTTATTCTTCTGAAGAGATTGGCTTCGTTCCTTTGTTTGTTTTCTAATCCTCTCTGGTTCTAAAGTTTTTACATCAAGGAGAATACCAAATTTTTCCGAGATTTCTTCAATTTTTGATGCTATAAATTCAAGCAGCTCTATTGTACTTTTGTCAAGAATATGGTTAAAAAAATAGCCTATTTGTGTTCTATCAGGTGTTTTACTAAAACCAAGTTTCCATCTTATAGATGGATTTCTTCTAAGATACTTAGTTAACTTAGTATTGAATTTTATACTTTTTAATTGTTGAAATAGAACAAGTTTGATTAGTGATTCATAGGAGAATTTTATTTTCCTATATTTCTTTCCTCTAAATATGGAGACTTCGAAGATTTTCAAGAAGTCGGCTATCTTGATTTGTTTTTCATTCTTGATTAATGCAAATGTCTTATATATCTCCTTTTCAATTGCAGCTTTGGAGATATTTTGTTTGCTTGCGGGCATTCAATTTTCTCCGGTCGAAGGGAGCTGAACCCTCCCTTTGACATTATTCAGAGTATATTATTAGATAGTATATACCTTATAGGTATATAAACTTATTGATAGTAATACCGTCAAGATTATATACTATTAGGTAATATATTCGAATGGTAATAGTGGCTGAAATAATAATAAAAGTTAAAGGGTACAGATGCGAGCGATGTGGACATACATGGATACCAAGAGAAGATACAAAGAAACCAAGAGTATGCCCAAAATGTAAAAGCCCTTATTGGGACATTCCAAGAAAAAAATCATAACATGTATTAACAGATTAGCCATATGAATCTCAGTATACCGGCTAAATTAATTGCCCCCCAGGTTAAATGATAAATCGGCAAAGATATAATAAATTACAAAGTTATTACTTATAAGGATCAATAATGGGGGAGAATGATGACGAAGAGAAAAAAAGATTTTCCGATTAAATATATGCGTAAAGGATTATTTACAGATGAAGATTTTACTGAAGAAGAACCAAAAAAGAAGGGAAAAAGACATATTAAAAAACCAAAGTTTTCAGTGCATGCAAAAACAAGAGCTACTGGAAGAAAAATCAAATAAAAATAAGGAAAGGAAGATGGTTGATATGGAAATAAAAGAACATTTTACTGAAGAAGAGGCGAAAAATATTGGTGAAAAATTAGGTATCAAATGGGATAGATTTGATGTAAATCAGTTTAGAAGAGGTATGGATGTAGAGCTCGAACATGGTACTCAAGATATGTTAACCAATGTCACAAATGACGATGCATTGTTAACTGGTAAAATTGCTCTTGCACATTTGAATGAGTTCCCGGATTATTATGATAGGCTTGAGAAACTTGAACAGGACGCTGAAGAGTTTTGGGAACAAAAGTAATGATTACAGGGTTCAAGTCAAAATTAGAAATTTACTACAATACGTTGAAATAATGAATTTTTGCTAGTCGTAAATTATTTTAGCGAAAGAAAGTTATCTTTTTTTATATTGAATTTGAGAGAGAGGCGATTTATTTATGCCCCGTTTAATTAAGAAATTTTCAAAATCAAAAGGTCTAGCTCCTGGAGCTCTTGTCCATATTGGTGAGAAAAAAATAGAAAATGTAAGAATTTCTATTATTGATTATAGTGCTGATACATTTGAAGAAAAAGAAGTAAAAACTATTGAAGAATGTTTTCCTTTTAAAAAAAAGCCTACTACCACATGGATTAATATTGATGGATTACATGAAATTGAAATCATTGAAAAACTCGGGACTCATTTTGAAATTCATCCGCTTGTTTTAGAAGATATTTTAAATACCGATCAGCGTCCAAAGATGGAGGATTTTGATAAATACATTTTTTTTGTTTTAAAAATGCTTTATGGTGATGAAAAAAACAAGGAGATTCATAGTGAACAGATTAGCCTCATTCTTGGTAAGAATTTTGTTATATCATTTCAGGAGGGGATAGGTGATGTTTTTGATTCGGTGAGGGGAAGGATTCGTAGTGGTAAGACACGTATTCGTAGGAGAGGTGCTGATTATCTTGCGTATGCGTTGTTTGATGCAATAGTTGATGGTTATTTTGGTATTCTTGAAAAAATTGGTGAAAGAATTGAAGATATGGAAGAAGATTTGATATCTAATCCAGATCCTAAGACATTACAGAAAATTTATAATTTAAAAAGGGAAATGATCTATATTCGAAAATCAGTATGGCCACTTCGTGAAGTTATAAATAATCTTCTTAGAGAAGAGTCAAAGATTATTACAGAACCAACTCATATTTATCTTAGAGATTTATACGATCATACTATTCAAGTTATTGATACTGTGGAAACTTTTCGTGATCTTATTTCTGGTATGGTTGATATGTATATGAGCAGTGTGAGTAATAAAATGAATGAGGTTATGAAGGTGCTTACGATTTTTGCCGCTATTTTTATTCCGTTAACATTTGTCGCTGGTATTTATGGTATGAACTTTAACCCTGATTTACCGTTTAATATGCCTGAATTGAATTTTGATTATGGTTATCCTATGGTATGGATTATAATGATTAGCGTCGCAGTAATAATGTTATATTATTTCAGACGAAAAAATTGGTTATAGGAAGACTAATCTTCCTATAGAGAAAGGATAT
>Ga0209636_10003668_pt1 | contig 15664 bp, 16 predicted proteins | sample DeeMarSWOR152_54_FD_187464 | JGI IMG/M metagenome (GOLD analysis project Ga0209636, IMG submission 187464) | Marine sediment microbial communities from White Oak River estuary, North Carolina - WOR-1-52-54 (SPAdes) (version 2) | ecosystem: Environmental > Aquatic > Marine > Intertidal zone >...
AAGGTCACAACATTGTCATCATCGGAGGCGGCTTCGCTTTCACCACCCTCAGATCACTTGCAAAATATATTCTTCACGAGAACAACCGCGATCGGTTTAAAAAATTAACTATCATTTACGGCGCTCGAGAACCAGGTGAGATTCTTTATAAACACGATCTCGAAATCTGGAAGAAGAGAAACGATCTTAATACAGTGTTAACCATCGATCAAGAATTTGAGGGTTGGAAAGGGCAGGTAGGATACGTTCCTACAATACTAAAACAGGTCGCACCAAGTTCAAAAGATGCTTTTGCAGCTATTTGTGGTCCACCGATAATGATAAAATTTTCGATGCCAGTCTTAACTGAGTTAGGATTTACCCCTGATAAAGTTCTTCTATCTCTTGAGATGAGAATGAAATGTGGAATAGGAAAATGTGGCAGATGCAACATAGGCAATAAATTTGTCTGTAAAGATGGCCCAGTTTTCACTCAGAAGGAACTTCAGGAAATGCCAAAGGAGCATTAGCGCAACAGCAACTATTTATCATTAGAGAACAAAATCATTTTGTCAAATTTAATCTTACACCAGTCATCTTCTTCATCACCATTTCTGCAGCTAAGACAACTGGCTCCCAAGGAGAACATACACTTGGAGCGTAACAGGTATCAGCTTTAGAGAGTGTTGAGACACAAACCCGATTCTGTATAGCTATAGATATTAAGTTTAATCTCTGAGTGACCTCTTCCCCTCCTACAATCTGTCCACCGATGACCCTACCGATGTCAGGTTCAGCTACAAGTTTGATAGTTATTCTCTTCCCTCCAGGGTAATATTCAGCTCGAGTCTTCGAGTTTACTATTCCAGATGTTGTCTTAAACCCTACCTGTTTAGCATAGGATTCTGTGAAGCCCGTTGATCCAATTTCAAGACCAAACAGTGTTGAAACTGTACTGTCAAGAATACCTGCAAAAGTCGAGTAGCCACCAGCGATGTTAATTCCAGCGACCTTTCCCTGTCTCTCTGCTGTTGTTCCTAACTGGCTCAACGCAGGCTGACCGGTTATCATGTTGGATGATTCAACACAATCACCCGCAGCATATATGTCTGGAAGGGAAGTTTTCATCCTCGGATTTACTTTGATACCACCAGTTGTTCCAAGTTTGATCCCAATTTTTTTTGCCAACTCGATTCTTGGTTTCACACCTGTAGCTAAGATTACAATGTCAGCTTCAAACTCACTGTCTGAGACTTTGATGGCGGTAGCATGTTTTTCTCCGAGTATTTCTTCAACCGGTTTATCTAAGATTACAGTCACTCCTCTTCGTTTAAGTCGCTGTACTACGATATCTGCCATTTCCGTGTCTAGCATATTGGGAAGTATTTGAGAGTGTTGTTCGATTATTGTTGTTTTAATATTGTTCTTGTTAAGAGCATGAGCTATCTCTAACCCAACGTATCCTGCTCCAACCACAACCGCGGTCCTAGCCTTTATCATAGCTTTTCTAATGTCTTTTCCGTCGGTTATTCCGTATAGTCTGAAGACCCCTTTTTTGTCAACGCCTTTAATTGGGGGAGAGAAATGCACGGCGCCAGTTGTTAAAAGCAGCTTGTCATACGTCATCGTCTCTTTTTTTCCATTTCGCATCTCCAAATGCACCGTCTTTTCACTTGAATTGACAGAACTCGCGGTAACTTCTGTTTTCAAGTTAAAATCCATCATTTTATAATATGAGGGAGGGAAAAGGATGAGATCTTTGAAATCTGGAATTTCCCCACTGAGCACATAAGGTAACCCGCAGCGAGAATATGGAAGATGTTCTTCATTAGAAATTAGAGTAATTTTTGCTTTTGCATCCATCTTTCTAATTGCGATGGCAGCGCTCACACCTGCTGAATTCGCACCAATTACAACAATTTGCTTCAAAATTTCTCTCTCTTTTAATTAACGTTTAACAGAATCTCAATGTTGTTTCCATTTATGAATAAGTAAGTCTTTGTCTGTATGGATCAAACTCTCAATATACTCGGCATACTTCTTTTGTTCTTCAAGTTTTTTTGATTCTTCTTTCCACTTTGAAGGTTTAATCTTAATTATCCATCCTTTACTGTATGGATCTTCATTGATGATGAATGGTTTTTCAATCAATTCTTTGTTGACTTCGGTTATTTTTCCTGAGATTGGAACATAGATATCGATTCTCGCTTTTATCGATTCTATTATGCAGAAAACGTCTCCAATGTTAAACGAGGTTCCTTTTTCAGGCATATAGATAAAAGTGATTTCCCTCAACATTTTTTGAGCATAGTCTGTTATGCCAATTTTAGCTACTCCCTTTTTGCTAATGCGAACCCATTGGTGCTCTTTATTGTAATAAAATTTTTTTGGGATTTTATATCCGTTGATCCTCATCCGCTTTATCCCAGATAATTAGCTTAGGAATGTTATATAAACAAGTGATGGTTAAATTCGGACTTTATGAAGATAAAAAACCGGGCGATATTGTACTAAGAAAGGTTGAAGGTTTATCGTTCAATCTTCTTTGCTGCGATCTCTGAAGCTAAAGCGATTGGTTCCCAAGTATCACATAAAGGTGGGGCATAACCAGTGTCGGCGTTCATAAGTTGCCGTACAGTCATCTCGTTTTGAATAGCAATAGAAAGCATATTAGCCCTTTGCGCAACATCCTCCCCTCCAACCAGCTGGGCTCCCATTACCCTTCCCATATATGGTTCAGCTACAATCTTTACTCTTATCTCTTTTGCACCTGGGAAATACTCAGCACGAGTCGCCCCAGTAATAATCCCAGATACGGTTCTAAAACCAGCTTGTTGAGCTTGATTTTCAGTGAGACCCGCAGCGCCAATCTCAAAGTCAAAGATCTTTGACATTGCAGCACATATTACGCCTGGAAAGGTACTGTATCCGCCAGCTGCGTTTATACCAGCAACTTTTCCCTGTCTGACAGCATTGGTTCCTAATTGAATGAGGCATGGAAGTCCCGTAATCATGCTTTGTGATTCAACACAATCACCTGCAGCATAGACATCTGGTATGTTTGTTCTCATTTGCGGGTTTACTCTTATGGCTCTTGTTATACCCAACTCGCATCCAATTTCTCTTGCGAGGTCTACTGAGGGTCGGACTCCAGTAGCCATAATAACGAGATCACAATCTATTTTAAGATCTCCAATTTTAACTCCAGTTACCTTTTTATTACCTAGAATCTCTGAGATTCTTTTTCCCATGAGCATCTTAACACCATTTGCTTCTATCATCTGCTGGACATACCCCGCCATATCATAATCAAACAGAGTAGGAATTATGGAAGGTAATAATTCAACAATTGTTGTTTGAATATGATTTTCAACTAAGGCATGCGCTGTTTCTAACCCTATGAAACCAGCACCAATTACAACAGCGGATTTAGCGTCTTTCATCGCTTCTTGAATTTCACGCCCATCATCTAAAGTTCTAATTGCAAAAACATTCTCTAAGTCTTGTCCTTTAACTGGAACAATAAAAGGTGTTGCTCCTGTAGCTAAAACTAAAGAGTTATAGGTTATCTTCTCCTTTTCCCCTTCTTTGGATTCTACTTCAACTATGTGTTCTTTCGGATCGCATGATATTGCAGTTGTCTCTGTACGAAGATCAAATTTCATCATTCGATAATGTGAAGGTGGAAATATGATAAGGTCCTCAAATTTCGGAATTTCATGAGCCAAAACATATGGCATCCCACATCTAGAATAAGCAGGAACTTTTTCTTTTTGAATTATTATAATCTCAGATGAGGGATCTGTTTTTCGTGCTGCATTTGCGGCATTAATGCCAGCTGCATTACATCCAATTATCACAATTTTTTGTTTATCTGACAATAAATAGCACCACAACTGTAAGATTAACTATCGGGTAATATTACCTATTTAATAATTATTGTTATTTATTAGTTCAATCGATACAGATGAAAAAATGAAAGTTTAGATCGAATAGAGTTTGAAATATAAAATGTAATTATGAAGAGTTACCCTGTTTTTCTTTTTTTGTGATAATTAAGAATAAGAAAGTAAATGACGCAAGTGTACTAAATACATAGGGTAATGTTAATCCGTATTCTGCAAGTGCTCCTCCGATAATTGGCATAAGATATCCTAATCCTGTGCAACCTTCAAAAAGGCCTGCATAAAGACAAGGCCGTCCTTCGCTCCAAACTGAAATATTCTCAAAAGTTAAAGAATAAACAACACTGGCTCCAAAACCAATAATAAAAGACGCAGAAAAAAGTAATAGAATGTCAAGAGAGAAAATGAAAAACATGGATCCAAATCCCATCAAGAATGTGCCCAGCTTTAATAGAGATCCCTCGTTCATTGGTATTTTATTAAAGAAAACGAAACCAATAGTCCTCCCTGCGGTTAAAAGGAAAATGCTTAACCCTATGATTAAGTTTGGGACACCCATTATTTCTGCGTATGCTGGGAAGAGAGCGAGAATAATTCCTTGACTCAAAGCATAAATTATCATTGAAATCCAGAAGTATCTATATCTAAGAAAAATAGTCTTAAAATTTCCAACATTCTCAAAGATTGAAGAAGTGGATTCTTCTATGTGATTTTTGACGTTAACTATTCTCAGGAAAGAAACAGCAATCAATAAACATGAACATAAACCAGCCATTCTGAAGATGCTTCTCAACTCTAGTGATTCTAAGGCAAAACCAGAAATTAGAGTGCCAAGAACATTACCCGAACTCCAAGAAATACAATAATTCATCACGACATTGTTCACTTCGCTTCTTTTAGCTTCTGCTATATATGATTCCAGTGGAGGCCACAGTATTGATAATGAAAAACCTTCTACTGCCTTCAATAAGATGATTTGAACAGGATTAGCTGCTATTGAAGTAAGTAAGGCTGTGAGTGAATATAACAGGCAGCTTATAATTATTGGTGCTCTTCCTCCCATGATATCCCATAAACTACTGAGAGTGAAAGAAACAACTACGTAAATAACCGCTCCAATGCTTCCTATCAACCCTAGCTCAAATTGAGAAGCGCCAAGTTTCAAAGCAAAAATGGGTGTAACTGGAATCAATAATCCAATTATAGCTGATACTGCGAAAGCGATAAAGTACACATAAAATATGTTGAAACTAACCTTTCGACTCAAAATAGATCTATTCACCTTTACAAGTTATCACAGCTATTAATACTCCTATAATGCAAAAAACGCCAATCAAATAATCATAAGATGCAAACTCAACACCTAAGGAAAATTGTATCATTAAAAGCCAAAAGACGAGACTTAATATAAAAAGTAATTGAGTACTAGGGAAGACGAATCTTTCATTCTCAGACATAATTCCAATATTCGCGTCTCTAATAGGATATAAATATTATCAAAATATTGCTTTAATTGAACCTGGTCCAAAACAGTAATTCTTATTTAAAAGTAGTTATGAAGAGTCTAAAACGTATAGTAGAGGCAAACCTCAAATGTCATTTCGCAAAAGGGATAAAAGACTGGATAATGTCCGTCTTAACCCAAAATGTATGCTCTGTGAGGTTTATACTACTCCGGTCAAGATAACTAAAGGTTACGATATAATGGTTAGAGGATGGAAGTGCCCTAAATGTGGAATAACGTTTATCCATCCAGACGACATCGAATATGCAATTGAAATCATAAGAGAGGAAGATGCAGAATAGTCATATCTTTCTGTAAATAGCTGATTAAAGTCTGACCATTATTCCTTTATTTGTTAGAAATTGCTTTAACTCATTTATATAGACTTCTTCATAGTGAAAAATGCTGGCAGCTAAAGCAGCGCTTACATTTGTTTTCTTAAAGACCTGATACATATGTGCCAACTCACCGCATCCACCTGAAGCAATTATAGGTATCTTAACTCTGTCACTGACAGCTTTGTTTAGTGGTAAATCATAACCATCTTTAGTACCATCTCGATCCATACTTGTGAGAAGTATCTCACCTGCTCCAAGCTGCTCCGCGTCAATAGCCCATCTTATAGCATCTTTTCCAGTGAATCGTCTACCACCATAAATACTGCATTCATACCAACAAAGACCCTCAGGTGTATCAATTACAATTTTATCACCAATTTCTTCTGACTCACGAATATATCTTCTCTTGGCGTCGATCGCTACTACACAAGCTTGAGTCCCAAAATACTCAGCTAAAATACTAATCAGTTTAGGGTTCTTAATCGCTGCAGTGTTCATCGAAAATTTATCAGCCCCAGCATTGAATACCTTTCGAGCGTCCTCTACACTTCCGATTCCCCCACCAATAGTTAGTGGCACAAAAACTCTCTCAACGGTCTTCTCGATGACCTTTACCATCGTCTCTCTTCTCTCATGACTGGCTGTGATGTCGAGGAAGACTATCTCGTCAGCGCCCTCCTTGTAGTATCTCTCTGCTAATTCCCATGGCACTCCAGCATATCTGATCTTCTTAAATTCTATTCCTTTCACGACTCTGCCGTTAGGAACAGCTAGGTCACAATCAAGGCAGGGGATAATCCTTCGACAAAGCATCGCCTATAACTCCACAAAGTTTTTGAGAATCTTCAATCCAACTTCCCCACTCTTCTCGGGATGAAACTGAGTACCAAATATGTTTTCTTTCCATACGCCTGCGCAAATTTCATGTCCGTAATGGGTAGTTGCAGCTGTTACGTCTTCCTCTGGCACAGCTTCATACGAGTGAACGAAGTAGACATAGCCACGAGTGACATCTTTGAAAAGGGGGCAAGCCTTTTTTCTTATTTTAAGATTGTTCCAGCCAATGTGGGGGACTCGCAGATCAGTCTTCATCCTTTGTACTTTTCCTTTTATGATTCCTAACCCCTCTTCTGTTGAAGATTCTTCAGACTCTTCGAGTAAAATCTGTAAACCAAGGCAGATGCCCAGTAATGGAATGGCTGAGTTCAAACTCTCTCTAATCTTTGATCTAAAAGGTTCAAGATTATGGGACGCTTTACCAAAAGCCCCAACTCCGGGAATGACGATCTTATCTCCCGTTAATTTTGATGGTTTATCGACTATCACTGGATCAGATTTCAAGAACTTCAAAGCGTTATAGACGCTCTTTATGTTTCCCATCTTGTAATCGATAATGGAGATCTTCATTTCCCTAACACTAGCAAATATGAGAGTTTAATTTCTCAAGGAATTATTGAAGCTAAGATACCTCTCGCTCCGTGTAATTTGTTTTCAGCTTGTCTCCACACTATGCTTTTTTCTCCTTCCAAGACTTCGTCTGTTATTTCCATTCCACGGTGCGCAGGTAAGCAGTGCATAACAACCACATCGTCTTTTGCTCCTTTGAGCAGATTTGTATTAATTTGAAAGTTTTCAAACGCTTTCTCTTTGATAACTGCATCCTTTTCCTGTCCCATACTCACCCATACATCGGTGTATAGAACATCTGCATTTTTCACCGCTTTAAATGGGTCATTCGTTACGTTTATATTTGAACCTGAATTCGCAGCTAATTTTTTTGCTTTTTTCAGAATCCCACTATTAGGCTCGTAACCCATGGGGCATGCTGCAGAGATGTTTAGACCCATGATTCCGCAGAAAAGTATTAGCGAGTTGCAAACGTTATTCCCGTCGCCAACCCAAGTAATATTAAAATCTTCAAGCCTACCCTTTACTTCCCATATTGTCAGAAAGTCACAGATTATCTGTGTTGGGTGTTCTAAATCACTTAAAGCGTTTATGACAGGGATATCTGCATGCTCTGCAAACTCTTTTAGAGTATCTTGTTCATATGTTCGAATTATTAGACCATCAAGATAACTACTCAGAACCCTAGCGGTATCCTTTATAGGTTCATCGCGTTTCAGTTGAAGCTCATCTGAACGGAGATATACTGCATTGCCTCCGAGTTGATATGTTGCAGTCTCAAAGCTTACTCTTGTTCGTGTAGATGGTTTCTCAAAGAACAAACCTAATGTTCTACTTCTAAGCAAACCAGTTCTTTCTTTAATGTTCCCTTTCAATCTCTTCGATTCTTCAAGTATATGATAATGAGAGTCCTTTGATAGATCAGCAATTGAAAGAATATCTTTTCCCTTGATAACACCCAAATGTCTCACTTCGATTATTCGATTCTACTTTTAAGAAGAGATTTATCGATTTATTCTTTTTGAATTGGAAGATCATGTTGCTAGTTGCTCTGTTAATCGCAGCAGATCTAGGTCTAAAGGCTTTTTTTTCTCACATGCTTCTTCAAGACCTGTGGAAGTGACTTTTCCATTTAATAAGCCTACAACCCTATTTTTATTTTCAAACTCCACCATTCTTACCACCTCGGATCCAAATAGGTTTGCTAATATTCTACTTCTTGCTGTTGGTGAACCCCCTCTTTGAATGTACCCAAGTACACTCAGCCTGACATCGTAACCAGTTTTTCTATGGATTTTTTGAGTGAACATTCTCAAGTCGCCCACACCCTCAGCAGCAACAATAATATTCGACTTTTTACCCTTCTTCCTATTATTTTCTAACAATTCTAACACCTCTTCAATGTCTACTTTGACCTCGGGAACAAGTATTTTTTCAGATCCCGCAGCTAAACCTACAGATAACGCTAAGAAACCACGCTTACGTCCCATGACCTCAACAACAAAGACTCGCCTGTGAGATGTTGCTGTATCCCTTATACGGTCTATCGCCCATAAAGCAGTGTTAACCGCTGTATCAAAGCCAACAGTCTCATCTGTCCCATAGACATCATTATCGATTGAACAAGGGACACCATATACATTAATACTGTCGAATCTGGATAGGTCAAGCGCCCCATTTAGAGAGCCATCCCCGCCTATAACTATAAGATCTGTGATTTCATGTTTCTTCAAATTAACCAGTGCTTTTTTTAATCCTTCTTCAGTTTTAAATTCCGGGCATCTTCTACTACCTAGAAATGTACCACCAAAATTGATTATGCCACTCACAGAACGAAGATTGAGTGGTCTATTTTCATCTGCAATTAAACCAGAATAACCATTCTCAAAACCTATAACCTTCATTTCCATAGGAATGGCTCTTCGTACTATTGCACGTATGACGGCATTCATCCCAGGTGCGTCACCGCCACTGGTTACAACTCCAATTCTCTTCAAAATAGCTCACCTCAACCTTAACACACTTTAGTAATATTATATTTAGAATTGTCTTAAAAAAAGACTTATTGCCTAGATTGATAGTCATCAAATAACTAAGAGCGATAAAGAGTGTTTTAATTATCAGGGTTTTTATTTGTGCGAATCGATGACTATAACGTAGTGAAAGTGATAGAAATGGAACTTATGGAAGCGATTCGGAAAAGAAGAACCATTCGTAAATATAAAGACGATCCTATATCGGAAAATCAGATAAAATACGTATTAAATGCAGCTAGACTCGCCCCTTCATGGGCTAATGAACAAAGTTGGAAGTTCATAATAGTCACTAAAGATGATGTAAAAGACAGGATAGTAAGATGTATATCTCCTCTTAGTGGGATGACACTGCGCCCTGCACCGCCAATTTTAATTATTGGTTGTGCTGACCCTAAAAAATCTGGAGTGAAGGATGATCAAGAATATTACCTTTTGGAAATGGGTATAGCGATGGAGCATTTGATGTTAGCTGCTACCGAAATAGGTTTAGGAACTGCTTGGATCTGTGCATTTGATGAAAAAGACATTAAAAAAATACTGGGAATTCCAGAGGACATACGTGTTGTAGCGATCACGCCACTTGGTCACCCAGTTGAAAAGATAGAGAAAGTGAAAGATAGAAAAACACTTGAAGACATAACCTGTAATGAATGCTGGAGATAATTTGTAAATGATCTAGACAAAGGAAAAATAGGTCAGAAAGTAAAGATCAACAGTTTTCTATCAAAATTGTTTTCACGACAGTCGTTACTGGTAGAAGGATTTTGAGGGTATTCATTTGAGTGAAAATTCTTATAAAACCTCGATGACCAGTTTCGACATCGCAGTCACAATTCAAGAATTACAGGAATTAGTTGAAGTCAGAATAAGCAAAATATATCAAAGCGATTACAAAGTATTGCTATTTAAACTACAGAGTAAAAGAGACCAGTTACTTATCGAAGCAGGTAAAAGATTCCACCTCACAAAATACATCATTCAGAAACCTCCTTATCCATCACAATTTTGCCAAATTCTACGAAAGCACATACAAAGAGGAGTAATAAAGAAGATAGAACAACATGACTTTGAGAGAGTTATTACCCTTGATATTCAAAAAAGCGAAAGGAGGTACAAGTTAGTAATCGAATTATTTGACATTGGTAATGCTATCCTTCTAGATGAGGATGAAAAAATCATTCAAGCACTAACATATCGCAAGATGCGTGACAGAAACATTTTACGAAACAAGAAATACGAATATCCTCCTCAATTGAGGTTCAGTCTCACATCGATTTCAAAACAGCAATTATTTTCTTTAAAAGAACAAAAGAAAAAAGTTGTTGTAGCTTTAACAAGTCTCCTTGGAGTAGGCGGACTTTATGCTGAAGAGATTCTCCTTAAAGCAGACATTAGTAAAGACGTAAAAGCAAATAGATTGACTACCGATGAAATTGAGAGAATGTACGATGCCATTATCGATCTAATTTCGAAAATTGAGAAAAAACAACTTTCACCCCATATAATTTATAGTAATGAGGGAAAAGAGATCAATGTCTCACCCTTCACTCTCTTAATCTACAAAAATAACAAAAAGAGGGTATATACAAGTTTTAACGAAGCACTCGATGATTATTTCTCGAAAAAAGAGGTTAAACAGAAAGCACGGTTATTGACTAATGACGCAGAAAGAAAATTAGAAGAGTACCAGAGAATATTGAGGCAGCAAAGAGAAACGATTGCGAAATTAAAGATCAATACCAAAAAAAACCAGTTAATTGGAGACAAAATATTCACCTACCTGACACAGTTTGAAAATCTCTTCAATTCAATTCTAAATATGAGACGTTCAGGGATCGAATGGAATAAAATTGAATCAAAATTCACAACCAAGAAAATTGATGACATCCCAAAAAGTAGAATAGAATCAGTGAACAGTAAGACAGGTGAGATAACCATCAAGGTGGATCAAGTAAAAACTACTTTAGACCTTAAAAAAACGCCCCAGCAAAATGCTGCAATCTTCTATGAAAAAGCGAAAAAAGAAAGAGAAAAGATCGTAGGAGCTGAGAAATCTATTAAAAAAACATTAGAGAATTTGAAGAATATTAAAACTCAGAGAAATAAGCTCCAAGCTACTAAATTAACACCAAGAAAAACAAGAAAAAAAGCATGGTATGATAAATTCCATTGGTTCTATTCCGCTGAAGACTTCCTCGTAATTGGTGGAAAAGACGCAGCTACAAATGAAATTCTTTTAAAGAGACATACTGAGACGAATGACCTTGTTTTTCACCCAGACTTTCAAGGAGCACCCTTCGTAGTAATTAAAACACTGAATCAAAAACCGTCTGAACAAACCTTGTTTGAAGCAGCTCAATTCGCAGCTTCTCACAGTAAAGCTTGGCGTGAAGGTTTAAGTTCATTAGATGTATACTGGGTTGAACCTGAACAAGTAAGTAAACAGCCTCCCTCAGGTGAGTATTTACCAAAGGGGGCATTCATGGTTCGAGGAACAAAGAATTATCTAAGAAACGTTCCCCTAAAAATTACAATAGGTGTAATCGTTGAAGACGATGAACCATCTTTGATTGGAGGACCACCATCTGCGATAAAGTCAAAGAGTAGACTATATTTTACGATAGTTCCAGGTAAAAAAACAAGCAAAAAGACAGCAGAACAGATAAAATCCGGCTTAATAGCAAAAGCCTCAAAACAATTAGGTGAGAAGATAAAGAATATACTTCTATCAGATGTACAAAGATTCATACCAGCAGGTAACAGTAGCATCATAAAGTATTAAAAGACAGGAATCATAGGTAAATCAACGCTGATTTGAAATGGCTAACCTCGACGAAGTTAAGGCAAATGTCATAGTGAAAAACATAATGACAAGCCCAGTAGTCACCACATTAGAACAAGATAGTGTTGAGAATGTGGCAAAGATGATGGCTACAAAGAACATTGGTGGAATAGTGATAACTGATAAGAACAGCAACCCTGTTGGAATCATCACAGAACGAGACATAGTTAAACGTGTGGCTGCAAAGAATCTCCTCCCTAAAGACGTAAAAGCAAAAGAAGTAATGAGCACGCCATTAGCGACAATCGAAGCTGATGCTGATGTAAATGACGCTGCACGAAAAATGAATAAATTCGATATCAGAAGACTCGTAGTCATGGAGAAAGGAAATCTTGTTGGCATTATAACAAGTAAAGACATTGTATCTATCATGCCTGAGCTCGCTGAGATAATTGCTGAGAAGGTTAGAATAACCTCACCACCGATTCAAAGAAGAAGAACGCTTCTAGCGGGCTACTGCAGTCACTGTGGTCAGTGGTCAAATACTCTGGAAGAGGCAAATGGAGACTATCTCTGCGAGGAATGTCGTCTCGAGATGTAATTGAAAACACACACTCGCAGTTATTCGATTTAATGGATCTAACACAAATTATCTATAAGATTGATTGTAATTCATCTATAGAATTAATTATGAAGTCTGGTTTAATTGTTATCTCTTCATAATCGTTCTTCAACCATACGCTTTTCATGCCTGCGTTCTTTGCTCCTTGAACATCGTGTTCCAACGAGTCTCCTACATGAATTGCCTCGCAAGATTCTATCTTTAATGATTCCAGAACGTAATTGAAGATTTCAGGATCGGGTTTCCTGATTCCGATATCCCTTGAAATCACTATCGCCTCAAAATATTTGTCGATACCTGTGCTATTTATGAAATGTCGTGGAACATCGCTCATCGAGTTCGATATAACCGCGAGTTTATACTTCTTTCGAAGATATTTCAAGACCTCAGGAACATTGGGAATAAGTATCGAGGTGAAGGATTGAATGTACATTTTATGAATTTGGTTTATTGCTTCTTTTTCTGGGTGTAGCATTAATTCAAGAAACAGCTGAGGATAAAGGTTCTCTAAACGTATTTCTCTGTTAATTCTCCTAGCCTCTTTTAAACTTTTTAACATGTGGTTTCTGGCTCTGTTGAACTGAACTTTGGTCCCCTTGTAGCCAAGATTCTTCACGTATTTAAAGAGCCTAATATGAAAAGCCCGTTTATTCAATTCGCCATTGGCTAATGTTCCTCCGAAATCTAAAGTAATACATTTTAGCAAGGAAATAATCTCTGAAAAATTTCAGTTTTACAAGGATTTTAGATAATTAACCCAAGCGGTGAAATATCCCTTATCAAACTCGGTTTGAAAAGTGCTCTTAGATTGAATACTGAAGTCTTTCATTAGACCCTTCACGTTTTCTTGTTTTATCTGGTTTATTAATGTGTATCGATCGTTTGTCTTAAGAGCAATAACCATGCCATCCAAAGCAGAGATGAAACCACGGTACCACTCTGTATCTTTCGCCTTACCATTAATCTTCTCCAAAGATCTTTCTGCCTCAGCAAAACTTCTCTGAGATAAGGCTTCAAAGAAATCTTTTAGAAGAGGCACTATACTTCTCGAGAGCATACAGCGGTCAACTTTTAATCTATAGCATTACTAAAATGATATATAATTTTAACATTACAATCTCTATTTGACTAAAGGGAAAATTTCGTCCATCACATAATCAATGAAATCGGAGTCCTCTATTTGATTGAAAATTGTTACTACTGTATCACGCGTTAAGCCAACAATGTTACCATGCTTTTTTGACTTGAAAACTAAGTACCATATTTGCCCATGATCACAATAATCATTGTAAAGACTAGTATTTAGAAGAGCAGACCCGTAGAGAGAGAGTTTATTTATGTTAGGGATGTCTATGTCATCGAAGAAGATTACTTTTGTATCTTCCGGGTTACTTTCGTGAAAACTTCTCAAAACCTCTGGTGATATTTTGGACTCAACAATATTGCCAGTAGTGATGAATAATGCTTCGCTTAATTGATTCGCAATATTATTTGCCAAGCTCTTCTTTTCGACAATAGTGAGAAACATAATCTCTTCCTTCCTCGCAAAGGAAAATGACGCTTCAATTGTTTTTGGCACAGGAATATTTTTTCCTCTATGGAATATGTGTGTTATTATATCCCAAGAGAAGACGCCACGGAGAACTCTGTCATCGAGTGATAAATCACGAACTTCTGTTTGAAGAGAAAAGTTATAGTTGTCTTCATTATACTGCTCCTCTTTCCTAAGATTCTTAAGCTTTGCAGCTAAAGACTGAAAATCAGTCTTCTCCTTCAGTTTGAATACTTTTCCAGCGGAGACCAATCTTTCACACATCAATTAACGTTAATTTACTATACATTTTATTTGATTAGTAATTCTTTTTCTTAAAAGCTAAATTGTTCAAATACAATCTGCCCATATTGGAAAACGATAGATTTAAAAGCATCTTGTAATAAACCAGAAAATTCATATCGTGAAAACGATAAAGGCTGAATATCATCATTGGTTGAGGTTTTATCCTCTCATATCGCAGTTGGCAATACACTATTTCTACGATCTAGAAATGTAGAGAGACAGTTGCCCTGTAAGAGCCTCTTCTTGAAGTTTGAAGGAGGTAATCCTACAGGCACTCAAAAAGACAGGATTTCCACAGTTATAATAGAAGAGGCGTTAAAGCACGATTATCGAGATGTTTCTGTTGCAACTTGTGGCAATTACGGTGCTTCAATCGCTTACTTCGCTCAGGAATATGGTCTACGGTCCCACATTTTTATACCTCAGAAATACCACACTAAAAGACTTGAAGAGATAGAAGCTTACAGGGGTCTAATATACAGGGTTGAAGGTAGCTATGAAGACTCTGTTTCTATATGTGAAGAGGACTCCCAAGATAATAATTGGTTTAACGCAAGTCCTAATGTGAAGGAAAATTATCGAATATCGCGAAGGGCTTATGCTAGAATCTCTGAGGAAATTCTTGCTTCACTAGGTAATGTACCTGATGTGGTGTCTGTACCTGTTGGAAATGGGACTACTTTATCGGGAATACATTACGGTTTTAAACTTCTCCGTAAAAAAGGAGATATTGATCGGGTACCTATGCTGATAGCTTCCAGCACCTCTAGAGGAAATCCGATAATAGAGAGTTTCAGAGAAGATTCAGCTTCTGTAATGGATCTCAAGCCTGAAGATATCAAGGAGACAGAGGTTAATGAACCGCTCGTCAATTGGCATTCTTTCGATGGGCAGTCAGCTTTAGACGCTCTTTATGAGACTAATGGTCACGCTTACTATGCTTCTGATCAGAGAATGAATGATTATGCGACGCTTCTACTAATGGAAGAGGGGCTCTCGGTCTTACCTGCTTCATGTTCTGCGTTAGCTGCCATATCGCAGTACATTAACGAGTTTAATTGCCCTGAGACCTATGTTGCAATTCTAACAGGGCGGAAACCAGTGTACCGTAAATCTCTCGTTAATCTTAATGGCAAATAAAAATTCCCATTTGGCAGGAGTATAAAAAGTAGTTTTGAATAGTTCTTTAGATATTACAGCTCGAATGAGTCCTTCTGGGTTAGAAATCGATTTTAAAAATCAAGCATATGTTAT
>Ga0209636_10003669_pt1 | contig 15663 bp, 13 predicted proteins | sample DeeMarSWOR152_54_FD_187464 | JGI IMG/M metagenome (GOLD analysis project Ga0209636, IMG submission 187464) | Marine sediment microbial communities from White Oak River estuary, North Carolina - WOR-1-52-54 (SPAdes) (version 2) | ecosystem: Environmental > Aquatic > Marine > Intertidal zone >...
CCACCTCAGCCAAGCGGGCATTCAACCACCGGTGTCGCTCGAGTGCCAGTGCTGCCACACAGATCCATCTTGCCTTATCATCAACAAACTCTGCCTTCCGATGAGGGGTTCTCTCAATGTTTCCCAAGTCAATCAAATGACTGGTATGGCTCACGCGAGGTGTTGAGTTCAAGATAATGGGCAATTCCAGCGCCTCAGAGATCTCAAAAGCCATCTTGGCGTAGTGGAAACCCTCTTGCGGGTCAGATGGATCAAGAACGGGTATCTTGACAAATCGAGCAAAGACCCGAGCATCTTGTTCGTTCGATGATGTATGGCATTGGGCATCTCCCGCGGAAAAGACGACCATACCTCCGCGAACACCAGTGTAGGCAAGTGTAGCCAAAGCATCAGCAGCCACGTTCAATCCCAAGTGCTTCATCACCGCCATCGAGCGAAGCCCTGCAACAGCGGCTCCGGCAGCACATTCCACAGCAACCTTCTCGTTTGCTGACCACTCGACGTAGTGTCCGTACTCTTCGGCAAGATCAATCAACGTTTGGAGCGCTTCCGACGATGGCGTGCCCGGGTAGCCTGCCGCAACATCGACGCCTGCCGCGATGGCGCCCCAAGCAATCGCTTCATTGCCCAACATCAAGCGTGTCTTTTTTTCAGACATGTTCACATTCTCACCTCATTCTTTTTCACTAGGCTCTCAAGTACGGGTCAAAAGTATCGCGGAGCCAATCGCCGACAAGATTAAACCCCATGACTGTCAGCACAATGGCAAGGCCAGGAAAGGTTGCATACCACCAAGCAATGTTAAGGTATCGACGTGCGGTACTTGCCATCAATCCCCATTCAGGGAGTGGCGGCTGGACCCCAACTCCCACAAAGCTCAGCGTTGCTGCAAGTAGAATTGCCCAGCCCACTTGAATAGTGGATTGGACAAGTACTGGCGCTACCGCATTGGGAACTATATGTCTCCACATCGTTCGCCAATGCCCCATCCCCAACGCGCGACAAGCCTCTACATATTCTCTCTCTCGGACTCGCAACACTTCTCCTCGCATGATTCTGGCCGTTCCCGGCCAGAAAACAACCATGATGGCGATGATCACGTTTGACAGTCCCGGTTTGAGTGCCACAGCAATTGCCATTCCTAGGATCACATAAGGGACCGACATAAAAATGTCGGCGATTCGCATGATTACTTCATCAACTAGCCCACCGGCATAGCCGGCCAGGGTTCCAACGAACATCCCTATTAGAGTGGAAAAGAAAATCGACAAAACGCCAATCCGTAGTGAGATTCGCGTTCCAAAAATGATCCTGCTGAATAGGTCACGCCCCATGTCGTCGGTTCCAAACCAGTGCATTTTGCTCGGGGGTTTAAACGCCTCACGCAGGTGGACGACGCGGCCTGCATCCTTGGGGTAGGGAGCGATCTGGGCTGCAAAAATGGCTATGACTACCACAAAAACCAGTAGAAGGCTCCCCACCAAGCCGAGACGATTCCGGCGGAATAATCTTAACATGCTTCTTCCTCCGAGCTATTCTTGTCGAATCCGCGGGTCAATAATGAAGTATGAGAGATCGACCAACAGGTTGAAAACCATGCGAATTAGGCCAAATAAGAGTGTAACACCAATGATGGCAGGATAATCCAAAGTAAGAGCTGACTGAGCTGCATATAATCCAACTCCTGGCCAATCGAAGATAGCTTCAACCACAACAGTACCTCCAAGTAGAAAAGCAAACTGCATCCCCATCATAGTCACAATTGGAATCAAGGCGTTTCGAAGGCCCTTCCAGGTTACTGTTAGTTCCGGAAACCCCACTGCTCTTGCCGTGCGTATGTAGTCCTCGCGAATCTTCTCGAGAAGAGCTGTGCGAGTAATACGGGCAAAAAGGCCTATGGAGGTGATAGCCAGGGTCAGCCCAGGAAGGACAATATGGTGCAGACTATTTCCGAATGCAGCCCAGTTTCCAGTGAGCACGCTATCCAGAACGTAAAGTCCGGTAATTGGACGAAGCTGTGCAAAAGTGTCAATTCGACCGCCAAGCGGAAAACATGCCACAGCGCCAACACATAGGGCAATCTGCAGGATCATCCCCAACCAAAACTGGGGCATAGTGATTCCAATCACCGAGAACGTTGTTATCGTAGCGTCCAACAGCCCGCCTTGTCTGGTTGCGGAAACAGCCCCCGCAGCAATTCCAATGACTACCGCGATAATCATGGCAAATACTGTCAGCTCTACCGTCGCAGGAAAATACGCAGCAAGATCGCTCACCACGGGCCGCCATGTGTGAATGGATAAGCCAAGGTCTCCGCGTACTAGTTTAGCAAGAAAGAGACCGTATTGAGCCCATAGGGGTTTGTCTAAGCCATACTTTTTAGCCGTCTGTGCAACCTGTTCAGGTCCCGCCCCTTCTCCAGCCATTGCACGGGCTGGATCTCCGGGAACCACGTGCGATAGAAAAAAGACAATTGTGAAGAGCCCTAGGAGTATCACTGGGAGTATTAACAGTCTTCGAACTAAATATGATAGAAATGGCATTTCAGGACTCGTTTCACCGTCCCGATCTTCAAGTCTTGTTCTCCTCTATCCCTACCCCCAAAATCTTGGTGGCCGCACTGCCGGGTGTTTCAACAACTGCATTAAGAATAGAGGGGAAGCAAGTTTCTCCCTCACTTCCCCCCAGTAAGTTTTACTACCTTCTTATAGTGTCTGTACACCCAAGCCCAATGACCGGCCTATTCCCTGTACATGTCATAGATATAAGCGATTCCTGCGTAGAAAGGGATTGCGTAGAAGCCTTTGATGTCCGAGCGGGTTGCCGATACTTGAAGACCCTCACAGATGTAGATGTTGACAGCGTTATCCACGAGATATTGCTGGAGCTTGTAGGCAATCTCCCTAAGCTCCTCCGGATCGGTCGTTTGGTAGGCACTCGCAAGCAGTACATCGTATTCGGGATTGCAATGGGCTGCCCAGTTCCAGGCCTCCCCGCACTGGTAGATTGGCTCAAACGTCTGAGTGAAGGGGTCGTTGTAGTCAGGAGCATTGTAGTAGATTCCCATGTGAGGTCTCTTAACCGGCTCCCGCTCGAACAACTGCACAAGCGTTGGCCAAGGACTTGCCTTGACTTCGACTTTGAATCCAAGCTCGGCTAGGTTCCCTTGGAACGCCTCAGCCATGCGGCGCTCGAAGTCGAGGCCTGCCACGTAATGCAGCTCGAGTGTGTAGTCTCCCGGGTTAATTCCTGATTCAGCAAGCACTTCCTTGGCCTTATCAAGGTCCTCCTGATACTGGAGAACGTTTGGATTGTGATACAGTATGCCAGTATTTGACGGACCGATGGCGCGTTTGGCGTACCCTAAGAAGATCAGGTCGACTGAAGCATCATACGGATACGCCCATGACAAGGCCTGCCGCACTTTGACGTTATCCTGCGGCGGACGCTGGTTATTCATAATGATATGCCAAAGCTGGGTCGTTGTGTTGAGCTGCACATTTACATTTGGGTCAGCTTGGAGCCCAGGAATATCCGTAAAAGTAATGTCTTCGGCATAATCAAGAGTACCGGCGACGACTCCTAGCCTGCGGCTTGAATCCTCTCGGACAATGCGGAAGTTAATTCCGTCAAAGTGTTTTCCGTCCCATCCATTCCAATACGCCTCGTTCCGGCGCATTATGATGACCTGGCCATGAACCCACTCCGTGATTTTGTACGGACCGGTTCCCACAACGTTTGAACGAGCCCACTCAGTTGCCCAGGGGTCATCGGCAGTCGCATGTGCTCTGAAGGCACTTGGAGAAACAATATATCCTCCGTCCAGGGCAGAGAGAAGATTTGGGAAAACCGAGTAAGGTCGCGTAAGGTAGAATTTAACAGTGAAGTTGTCAACGATCTCAACCAATTCTACCAGGCCTGTGTACCATGCCGCCGGACCAAAGTTGATATCAATGAGTCGGTCGATAGTGTACTTTACGGCATCGGCGTTGAGCATGGAACCGTCAATGAATGTCACACCTTTTCTCAAATTGAAAGTCCATTCATCCCCTGCCTCATTTGCCTCCCAGGATGTGGCTAGGACAGGGACAAGCTCGTTTGGATTGTCCTTATCGGCCTTGCAAAGGCGTTCATAGACTTGGTACCAAATGAACCAAGTGTTGTTGGTAGGCTGCGATGCTGCCGGATCAAGTGAACCAGGGTCCCCTCTAAATCCAACAGCAATCACGTCTTCTTCTTGCGCCAAACCTGCTATCGTTCCAAAAGCAACGATAGCAAACACCACCAGCCAACAAATTCTACATGACTTCATGTACACCCTCCTTTTTGCACATCTTCGCCCATTAGCCTTGCCAGCACAGTTCTATTTCTGTTCTACCACCTCCCTTGACCATGCTATGTTGGAGCTTGCTATTCCTTTTATCGTCGTGACACATTGAGGTCCTTCTACTTAGGATAGGTATGTACATCCATGAGCTCAGAGATCCTTCTCGCCCCGGCGCAGACCAACTGCACGTAGCGCTGCTCTTTGTCTTCATCGAAGCGGTAAATTGGGCCTCCCAGGGACAGGCTTGCCACTACTTTTCCAGAACTAGAGGTGACTGGCGCAGCTACAGCAAAGGCCCCCTCGTCAAGTTCGCCTTCGCTAACCGCGTAGCCATCTTTGCAGATCTGATCTAGACGGGAGCGCAACCCCTCAAAAGAAGTAATGGTATTCTGCGTGTAACCATCGAGCGTCAGGGTCGGAAGTAGTTTGTGTCGTACTTTCGCATCCACGCCTGCAAGAAGGACCAATGCGGAGGCCCCTGCGTGAAGAGGATAAGTAGTTCCTATCTCATAGGTCAATTTTAAGTTGTGATTGCCCTCTACACGCGACAAGCAAACTGCGCGGTTTCCCATGATTGTTGCCAGGAGCGCTGTCTCATTAGTTTGCTCCACAAGATTCCGCATGACCAGGTAGGAGGCTTCTACAAGAGTTGAAGCTGGCTGAAAGCCAGAAACGAGCGTCACCAATCGTGGACCAAGCTTGAAGAACGTTCCGCCGTCTTCTCGCACTAGAAATCCACATGTCTCAAGGGTTTGGACGTATTTGTAAGTTGTGCTCTTTGACAAACCCATTCGCTTGGCAATGCTGCCAGTATCCAGCATTGGTATTTCCTCTGAAAAAAGAGTGAGGATTTCTAGGCCTTTTCTAAGAGTACTAAGCTCTGTCTTTTTTCGGTCCACGTCACTTCCAACCTATCTATCCATTCATTATTTGGAACCTCTCATCCACATGATGATAAGCCTTTCGCAATCCACTTTCAAGGGTCGAATTGCCTCACGAAAAAAGTACACGAAACGGGATCGTTGCCTCACCCAAGAAAAGTACTCGAAAGGGGAGCTGAGGCTACGGTGGTCTGCTAGGTGGCTGTGTGCAACGCACGCCATACGGAGCCAAGTTCGCAGTTCGTGATAATATTGCTGAGATAATTCGCACCTTGAAGTCAGCAGGCCTTTTCAATATAATAAGTATGTATTCCAAATGGTGATAAATAGTGTGGGCGCGAATGAAGGGTATAAGTAGGGAAAAGAAGTCCCTGGAATTTGAGTTCGACAAGGAAGCGACGCCGAAGTTAAGAGTTGCACTAGATGAACCTTTCGTTGTCAAGACGGAAGATGCATTTTGTGGATATATTACGCGCGAAACGGCGGCAAATGAACTCGCGAAATTGCCGACGCTGCATGCCAACCCTCCGCTGGGAAATCCCGTAACAGGCCCAATCTTCATCGAAGGTGTTGAAAAAGGGGATTTGCTTGAGATTACGATTGAAAAGATCATTGTGGCTGATGAGGGTGTTACCCTAATCTCTCCTTGTCCGCCTTTTGTGGAAAGACCGTTGAGCGACTCCATAAAGTGGGCAGAACTGGCGAAGCCTCACATTCAAATCATCAAACACCTTCCAGGCCCTAGTGGCACAACCCAGGATGGAATAGGTGTATTGAAACAAGGAATGGAATGGATTTTACAGCCGATGATCGGGACAATCGCAGTGGCACCAGAACGTGAGGTAGTGACGAGCCTCTTGGGAAGGGGTCCATGGGGAGGGAACCTAGACTGTTCTGACATAAAGGCAGGAACCAAGGTCTTCTTAAACTCTTACAACGACGGTGGGCTGTTGTACATCGGTGATGTGCATGCAAGTCAGGGGAGCACTGAGTTCTCCACGACAGCTGACGAAACAAGTGCGGAGGTGACTCTGCGATGTGGAGTCACAAAAAAGAAACAAGTCCCGTTTCTCCGCATCGAGACAGCAGACTCCCTAATTGCCTTGTACTCTGCGAAACCGCTCGAACGTGCCGTGGAAAGATCCATTGTCTTGCTCATGGAGTGGCTGGTCGATGACTATGACATGGATAGACGTGAGATCTACATGTTGATAAGCGTGATTCCTGATTTTAGGATCAATGTATATCAGTTTAGCACTGTAGGTGCTGAATTTCCCAAGAAGTACCTACCAGAGAAGATTTGCTGAAAGGAGGTGGTAAATAAAGAACACGAGAAGTCAGATTTTCGGCGTTAGGGGGCTCAAAGACGGATTTAGATTTAGGAGGTGTCCATGAAGATCCGAGTTTTCTGGCTAACGTTGGTTTTGTTGGGTTGCGTAGGTCTAGTAGCCATCGCTGAACCTACAGGGACACTGAGGGTTGCCCAGGATACCGATGCCGTTACGGCAGACCCGCACGTCAACATCTACGTGTACTCCACGTTGCTTCAGAGAGGACCGTACGAAACGCTTGTGCGTGTGGATGAGACCGGAGGGACAACGCCAATGCTGGCTGAGTCGTGGGAGGTTTCGGAGGATTCTCTGGAATACACATTCCACCTTAGATCTGACGTCGCATTCTCGGATGGTTCTCCCTTTGACGCAGAAGCAGTGAGGTACAACTTCGATCGTGACATGGGTCTCGCTCTGGATGGTGCAAGATACCTTCCACCAGGCCTCACGGTTGTCGTGGTCGACGATCTGACTATCAAGTTCGTTCTCGCTGATCCATTCGCGCCTTTCCTGTCAACGCTTGACACAGTCCACATGATCAGCCCCACGGCTGCGAGGTCACATGAGGTCGACGGGGACTGGGGCAGGAGCTGGCTGGACGTAAACCCAGTTGGGACGGGTCCCTATCTTCTTGACAGGTGGGAAAAGGACGAATTCTATGTGCTGTCCTATAATCCCAACTACTGGAAGGGATGGGATGGGAAACATCCAGAAACAATCGTTGTCCGAATCATCCCAGAGCAGTCAACGCGACTGCAGCTACTCCTCAATGGAGAGGTGGATGTTGCCTTCAAGATTGTCGACGACGCGTTTCTCAAGACGCTGGAATCGAACCCGGCGTTCAAAGCCGAACCGCAGAAATCCGGAGAGGTACTCTACCTTCGCATGAAGTCCAGAGGAGCGTTCGAGGACAAACGAGTTCGGGAAGCCATGCTGTACATTCTGCCGTACAGCAGCTTCTGGGCAGACGTAGTCCGTGGGAGAGGAGCAACCGTCCAGGGTTTCATCTCGCCAGCCATTTTCGGCTACGACGAGACGTTGCCCGAGGGGCATCAGGATCTATCGCGAGCACGGGCTCTCCTTCTAGAGGCCGGGTACTCATCCGGGCTGTCGATTGAGCTTTGGACCCTTAGCTCCTTCCTTCCGATAGTGAAACCGCTGTCGGAGCTCTTTAAGGAGGAAGCTGCAAAAGTAGGGGTCAATGTTGAGATAGTGGATATCGCCAGTGTCGCAACGTTCCTGGGAGGTGTAAGCAACACGGATGTAAACGAAGGGCCTGACATGTGGAGCTGGACTCAGTCCCCGGGAATCAACTCCCCATGGGGTGCGCCACTTGGTATGTGGTACTCCGAAAATACGCCGCCGGGAAGGAATGGCGAGTTCTATAGCAACGGCGCCTACGATGCGCTCTACGTCGAAGCTGGCAGGACGGCTGATCCGGTTGCCAGAGCAGCGATGTATAGCGAAATGCAGCGAATCCTCCTTGGAGACCCGCCTGCAGTTCCTGTTGGGACATGGAAAATGTATCTCTGTATGACCCAATCTGTTAACGGAATCGCCTTGGGCAGTGCTGGTTCAATCATTGACTGGTACTCAGTCTCGCTAGACGGGGAGTAGCAAACGATTCGGTCCAAGTCGCTCTTCTCCCGGCCTACTCCCATGGGCCGGGAGAAGAATTCTAGTAGGGCACATGCTGAGTTACCTGATGCGGCGCTGGTTTGGCTTGGTGATTACAGTTCTCTGTATGACAGTAATTACGTTCTTCCTCACTCAGATGATCCCCGGAGATCCAGCACGAGCGGCCGCAGGACCAGAAGCGTCAGCAGAGACGATTGCCACCATTCGGGAAGAGATGGGGCTCGACAAGCCAGTTGTGGTGCAATATGGAATGTACATGGCGCGTCTCTTCCGCGGAGATCTCGGTCGATCCATCGCAACCCGTCGCCCGGTGTTCGATGATATCAGAAAGAAGCTGCCTGCAAGCATCGAGCTAGCTGTCTTCAGTGCGTTATTCTGGCTTCCTTTGGGCCTTGTCTTGGGCGTACTATGTGCGGTCCAGGCAGGGAGCTGGATAGACCTTGTTAGCAGGGCATTCAGCATTCTCGGTGTATCCTTGCCCGTCTTCTGGGTTGCTCTCTTGATTCAGTTGCTGCTTGGGAAAGCCCTTCCAATTGCTGGTCGCATTGACATTGCGCTTTCATATCAATTCGAGCTTCGCACTGGTATCTATTTGTTTGACACTCTGACGCAGGGCTCGCTCCCCAGCTTCTTGAGCGTCTTGTCCCACCTGGTGATGCCGGCTCTAACGCTTACCATAGCGAGCACAGCCCGGCTGGGTCGAATGGTTCGGTCGTGTGTTCTCGAGGTGCTGCGTGCGGAGTACATAACCACTGCCAGGTCCAAAGGTCTGTCTGAGCGAACTGTTCTCTTCAAGCATGCGCTCCGGAACGCGCTTATTCCAATCATTACAATCATTGGACTCCAACTAGCTGACCTGATTGCGTGGGTCTTCCTGGTTGAGACTGTGTTCGCTTGGCCTGGGATAGGGCGGTACGGTGTCACAGCGATCTTCAACCTCGATCATCCGGCCATAATAGGGACAGTACTTACCATCTCATGCATCTACGTCGGAGCGAATTTCATTGTTGACCTCTTGTATATGGCCGCTAATCCACAAGTAAGATACACATAAGCCATGGCGCTACATAGACTGCTTGACGCTAGACACCGCAAGCGCCTGTTGGCAAACAGGGGACTCATGGTTGGCTTGGTCATGTTGGGCATTGCCATAGCTACAGCAGCAAGTTCACCATTTGTCGTCCCGTATCCGCCAAACGAATCGAATACACAGGAGGCGTACGTTCCCCCCTCCAGAACGCACTTCTTGGGAACTGATGTCTTGGGTAGGGATGTTCTCAGTCGCGTGCTGGCTGGCACCCCCATTGCATTGCGCGTAGTAGGTGAGGTTCTCTTGATTGCAGGCCTCATCGGCATGTTCCTGGGTACGTTCGCGGGCTACCTGGGAGGAGTAGTTGACAGTTTGATCATGAGATGCGCTGACGTCTTCCTTTCGTTCCCAAACTTTCTTCTTGCGATGGCCATTGCCGCTGCGTTTGGAGCGAGTCTTGAAAACGCCATGCTCGCTGTGGGCATTTCTCTTTGGCCTCGGTACGCCAGACTTGTCCGTGGCCAGTTTCTGGAACTGCGGGAGAAGAGCTTTGTCGAAGCAGCACGGGCGATTGGAGCCAGCAATACCAGGATTGCAGTTCACCATATTCTCAGCAACTGCATTGGGCCCCTGCTTGTACAGCTCAGTCTAGACGCTGCTCTCGCAATACTCACCACCTCAGCGCTGAGCTTCGTGGGGCTTGGAGCTTCTCCTCCAACTCCCGAATGGGGGGTGATGATATCGGATAGCCGGATCTACATCACTACCTACTGGTGGATGCCGCTTTTCCCAGGTATCGCCATCTCGTTTGTCGCCACAGGTTTCATGCTCATCGGCGACGGCCTCCAGGATGCTCTCAGCCCTACCCTTCGCCAAAGGCATTATGAGGCATCGTGAAGTGACACCTGTGCTGTTCCGCTAATGATGATGGTAGATGAAGAAGCTAGTCCGCGAAGGCAACCTCACCCACTCTTAGCACCACCATATACTCTAATCGGTGTCCCCAACCAATCTTCTTTGACATCCTGAATTCCTAAGCCAGGGGAGTAAAGGTCGTACAATACATGATTCCCTTGGTCAATATGAGATCCACCGCATGTCACGAACCACGTCTCCTTCTTTGCGGCTATCCCGAGATCCCCAAGGAAGACGTTCTTGGTAGCCAACGCGAAATGGGTCGCCGCCGTAATGGACAGGTTAGTCTCCGACTCTGCACCGATCATGCAGGGTACACAACCTGCCTCCGCAATAGCTGCTACCCTTTTTGCGCGCAACAGTCCGCCGCTCTTCATCAACTTGATATTAATGTAATCAACAGCTTTTTCTTGGATGACTCGCAGCGCATCCTGTGGCGAGTGAACCGATTCGTCGGCCATCACTGGAATGGAACTTCTGGACCTTACCCAAGCCATCCCCTCGATGTCGTACGCCAAGACGGGCTGTTCAACGAACTCAATTTCGAAAGGAGCCATTTGCGTAAGGGCCCAGACTGCTTCTTGTCGCGTCCACCCTTGGTTAGCGTCAATTGTCAACTTGACACCTTCACCTAGAGCCTCACGAAACTGCTGTATCGTTCTAACATCTTGCCGTGGGTTTAGGCCCACCTTTACCTTGAGGCACCGAAAACCCTGGCTCACAGCTCCTTGTGCCTCTGCTAGCATCTCCTCCGCCGAAGCCATACCAATCGAATAACTGGTTTCTACCCGCTCGCTACACAAGCCACCCAACATCCGCCAGACCGGCTCACCACGGATATTGCCAACAAGGTCATGAATTGCTATGTCGATGGCCGCTTTGGCGGATGTGTTGCCGCTGATGTAGCTGTCCATCAGATCGACAGCTTCTCCAATCCTTCTCGGGTCATACCCGATAAGTGGCGGTGACACCTGGTCGAGGGCAGCCAAGATACCGTCCAGTGAAGTTCCTAGCGTGCGTTTGCTGGGTGAGCTTTCACCCCAACCAACATTGCCTTCATTGTCGAGGATTCGCACGATGATCTCCTCAAGTTTGTCTATGGTTCCCAAAGAAATGACGAAAGGCTTCTCCAGTGGAACTCCGATGTTGAACACCTCAATCCGCTCGATTGAACTCATATCTCCCTCCTTTGATGAAGCATCGTTCGTTCTGCATCCCCGGAGCATCACATAACATCATACTCCTCCCAGGACCGACTGGCCAGCTAGGTAGGTGCGGCATCAGTGGCGTTTCTCCCGCTTTCTTTGTGGGGGTCAAACTTGGATTGGAGCTGACATGTTAATATCATTGCAAATACTATTCTAGAGCTATTGTAATCTTTATGTGTTGGCCGGCAGGCCCTCGCTGCTTTCGACCAAGTCGACTGGTCCCTACCGCGCAAGCTAAAGTGCAACTACAGGAAGAAGCTGCTCCGACCATCTTGTGGAGAAGGATTGCGATCCCGCAATGTAGATTCTGAAACCCTTCGAGCAGATTCTAGGCACCATCCCTCACTACCATCTGCCTTCCTTGGTGTATACTTGCGCAAGGAAGAATCCGGAGGATAGTGTGAAACGAGCACTTGTTGATACCTTCTTCGAAATGGTCAGAATCGACAGCGAATCAGGAGATGAAGGGCGCTTCATTGAGTATCTGCGAGAGTTGTTCGAGAAGAAGCTTTCAGCAAGGTGTATTGTTGATGCCTATGGGAATTTGATTGCCCATATTCCCGCGAGTGACACAACAGAGATAGCTCCGATTATGCTTGTAGCGCATGCGGATACAGTGAAACCGGGGAAAGGAATCGAGCCGGTGCTGCGAAACGGTGTTATCTATTCTGCTGGGGAAACGATTCTCGGGGCTGATGCCAAGGCTGCGATTGTGGAGATATTTGAAGCAGTTAGGACTTCGAAAAACCGGCCGCCTGTAGAGATCATCGTCACGCGGAGCGAGGAGATTGGCTGTCTGGGTGCAAAGAACTTGGATATTTCTCAGCTCAATGCGAGAATCGGTTTTGTATTTGACCACATTGCACTTGAGAGCATTATCGTGGGCGGGCCGACTCACGCTTCACTCGATATCGAGATTCTAGGTAGAGCTGCCCACGCGGCTGTCCCGTCAAATGGCATCTCAGCGATTTCGGTTGCCGCGAGGGCAATAGACACAATGCCTCAGGGGCAAATCGACCAAGAGACGGTAACTAATGTAGGAACCATCCAGGGAGGGGCAATTCGTAACAGCGTTCCTGAGCGGGTGTCCATCCAGGCCGAGTGCCGAAGCCTCAATCATGGGAAGTGTCTTTGCCAGATCGAAGAAATACGCCGTGCTTTTCAGAATGCTGCAGAGCTGTTTGGGGCAAAGGTTGACATAAAGGTTGATCTGAAGGGTTGTACATCACGAGTTCCAGAAGATGCGCGAACAGTGCGAATTGCGAAAGATGCGATTGCCTCAGTGGGCCTGGAGCCAAAAGTGGAAGTCATTCTTGGTGGGACGGACGCACTGGCCTTGCAGGAGAAGGGGGTTGAAGCAGTTGCGTTAGGATACGTGGGCAAAGAGTCACACACAACGAGGGAGAACATCGCTGTCCGAGACATGAAGAAGGAAGTTGAGATCATCCAGCACATTCTTAGCCTATCTGCTGCGGAGAATATCGGTGCAAGTGTTGGGCCAATGGACGCAAATGCTAGAAGGACGGACCCCAATGCATGACCTCCACGTATCCAAGAACTCTACTTAGGCACCCCTCTGTATACGGGCGTGCCTGTGTAGCACTAGCCACAACTGGGATAACAAGGTAATCAATCGGAGATCATGAATGGTAGGTTGCCAAATTAGGAGTATCCTGGCGGCCACATTCAGAGGTAACGTGCCTAGCCGGGAAATGAGGTAATGTAATTGCTGAGGTTAGATCGCGGCATTCTGGGAGCTATAGGCAATACGCCATTGGTTCGTCTTAGAAACATCACACGCAACAAGGGTTTTGAGATCTTTGCGAAGCCTGAATTTCTCAATCCCTCTGGAAGCATTAAGGACCGCATAGCTTCACGCATGATCGAGCAAGCTGAAGAACAAGGAAGCCTGAGACCAGGTGGAACTATCATTGAAGCAAGCACTGGCAACACCGCTACAGCCTTGGCGATGATAGGAGGCTACAAGGGATACAAAGTCCTCATTCTTATCCCCGAAAGAGTAGCGAGTAGAGATCGTGTGGACATAATTACGAAATTCGGTGCAGACATTAGGCGTGTACCACTTAATTTTGGTCCCTCAGGCCAGGCTCAAGATGCCAGTGTGCATGGCGGCTTCTACGAGATTCCAGGACGGATTATGGCTAGGAAGACGGAGGATCAGCCGAAAATCTGGTGGGCCAGGCAATTCTCCAATCCGGCTAATGTAGCTGCTCACCGAGAGGGAACAGGCCGAGAGATCCTCAAACAAATGGGACGGAAGGGGATTGATGCGATCGTAGCCTCCGTCGGCACTGGTGGGACGCTGGTTGGCTTAGCTGAGGCATTGAGAGAGTTCTCTCCGCTAGTTGTTGCAGTGGAACCTGCCGGACATCCCATGCTGTCGAGAGGACTTTCCAAGTATCCATTGATCGAAGGGATTACTGATGGTTTTGTGTATGATATTCTGCATAAGGGCTTGGCAGACAAGATTGTCACCGTAGAGGATAGCACCGCCATTCAAATGACGCATCGACTTATCAGGGAGGAAGGCTTGTTCGCCGGCATATCGTCAGGGGCTAACCTGTACGCTGCAATCACTATCGGAGATGAAATGCCTGGTTGTAGAAACATAGTGACTATTTTGCCTGATTCTTACAGCAGGTATCTCACAACTGAACACTACGTTACTTAGGATTATGCTGCGTCTGCAGGCAAGGACGCTGGAAAAGGCGCCCTTTACTCCGTAGATTGAGGTCATTCTCCATATGGGAATGATCCCTCCATTAATACACCTAGAAACCGTTGAACAAGACATTACAAAGAGCAACAGAAAACATAGATATGTAGGTGCTTATAAGCAGTTTTGGGCCTGCCTGGACTCGAACCAGGGACCTCCCGCTTATCAGGCGAGCGCTCTGACCACCTGAGCTACAGACCCAAAGCAACCGTTATGGTAGCGACGGGAAAGTGGCTTGTCAAGACGAGATCTTCCTTAAATGAAGAATGAGAACGGCTTTTCAAGCGGCTATTTCCTCTTTTATCGCCGCTTCGCCCAGCGTCTCAACCAAGGTGTCCAGATCTCCGTTTAGAATCTCCTCGAGGTTATAGAGGCTGACGTTGATCCGGTGGTCGGTCACCCGATTCTGGGGAAAGTTGTAGGTGCGGATCTTCTCGCTGCGATCGCCGGAACCGATTTGCTGGCGACGCGTGGCAGAAAGCTTTTGTTCCTTTTCCTTCTCGTAGCGATCCTTGAGCCGGGCGCGTAGCACACGGAGCGCCTGGGCCTTGTTCTTGTGCTGCGACTTCTCGTCCTGACAGCTAACGACGATTCCGGTGGGAATATGAGTGATCCGTACCGCAGAGTCGGTGGTGTTCACGCTCTGGCCCCCAGGACCGGTTGAACGGAAGGTGTCGATCCTTAGGTCCTTTGGATCGACGGTGACTTCCACTTCCTCGGCCTCGGGGAGCACGACGACGGTTGCGGCCGATGTGTGAATACGGCCAGCCGACTCGGTTTCAGGAACGCGCTGTACCCGATGGACGCCTGATTCGTATCGGAAGCGACCGTAGGCACCCTCTCCCTCTACAGCGAACACGACCTGCTTGAAGCCACCGAGCGGGGTTGGATGGCTGTCGATAAGAGACACCTTGAGCTGCTTTGTCTCAGAGTAGCGGGCATACATGCGAAAAAGGTCGGCGGCAAACAGGCTCGATTCGTCGCCCCCAGTCCCAGCACGAATCTCCACGATCGCATTCTTGCCGTCCTCGGGATCAGGAGGCGCAATGAGTCGCTGAAACTTGCGCTCCACCTCTTCTAGCTGGCGACGGCCCTCTGCCAGGCTTTCCTCAATCTCGTCGCGGAGATCTTCCTCGCTTTTCCAAAGCTCTTCTTCTTCAGCGATGGAGGAACGGAGCCGTTCCCATTCCTCGCCCAGGCGGATGACCTCGCGCAAGCGAGCATAACGCTTGGTTAGGTCGCGGTAGGAAGGGCTGGACATAACCTTGGGGTCAGCGAGCTTGAGCTCAAGATCGGCATACTCTACTTTGGCTTGTTGGAGTCGCTTACTGATTCCGGTATTTGCCATTCCGGACTAAACCTACGCAATGGGAAGGAAGATTTCAACTCGATGCGGAAGCCAGGCGTTCTCTTAAGAAGCGGTTCTCCTCAACAAGGTGGGCAATCTGGGTTTCCTTGTCAGTGAGGCGAAGTCGCAACTCACGGATCACCCCATCTTTTTCGATCGCATCTTGTTCGCTGAGGGTGTTGATCACGCGACGCAGGTACTTCACCTCCTCGGCAAGGACCCGCTCGAGATCACAGGCAAAGTCGATC
>Ga0209636_10003670_pt1 | contig 15659 bp, 16 predicted proteins | sample DeeMarSWOR152_54_FD_187464 | JGI IMG/M metagenome (GOLD analysis project Ga0209636, IMG submission 187464) | Marine sediment microbial communities from White Oak River estuary, North Carolina - WOR-1-52-54 (SPAdes) (version 2) | ecosystem: Environmental > Aquatic > Marine > Intertidal zone >...
GTCAACTCTCCTCTTGAGTTTCTCTTCCGATATCCCTTCTTTTTTTGCAATTTCTTTAAGCATTTTTAGTCAGATGTGACAGTTTGCCCGCGCCGAGATTTGAACTCGGGTCGAAAGCTCCGCAAGCTCTCAGGATATCCGTGCTACCCTACGCGGGCTGTTGGTGAGTAATATTACTGGGACTGGATTGATTTGAATTGGTTTGTTAAGTCCTATCGAGCGATAGCAAAGATAGGACCCGCATTTTAAAATCGCTTTGCGATTTTGAAATTGTGGAACAATTTCAAAGCCATCAGATTACAGAGCAATCTGAATGTTTTAAAGCCACAAGATTGCGAAGCAATCTTGATGTGTCAACTGGGCATGACAGTTGCAGTTAATCGAAGTATAATATATATGTAGTCACGATTAAGTATTAACTGAAATGTATGAATTCCTTATTTATTTGTTAATCGGAATTGTACTCTTAGCTTTCATTTATATATTCTGGAAGGTGATAAAGAAATTACTGATAAATTCCGTTATTGGACTCTTTCTTCTTTTTGTACTGAAGTTTGCATTTCAGATTCCGATTCCGATAAATATCTGGACTCTGGGGGTTACGGCTCTCTTCGGTCTTGCTGGTGTAGGAAGTTTGTTGATTCTCTATCTCGGCGGGATGCTCTGTCCCATTTGAATGTTTTTTAAAACGAATTTATAATTAACAAGGTGAAGTGGTTGAATCTGAGTAGGTTGAAAAATCTGGGGTGGCAAGAAATCCTGTTGGTTGGAGTTATTTTTATGTATTTATTAATTCAACAGGGCATACTTTCCCAGTATAAAGCCCTACCATCCCCCATTTACGGCGGAGACTACTATTTCCAGTTAGGTTCTATAAACCATATACGTTACGGTGGTGATTTCTATAAAGCCCCTAACTATTTAGGAACAGAGCCAGGTTATTTTATCCTATACAGCTCTTTAGTCGCAGTATTTGCAAATTTGCTTAATATGGATTCGATTCATGCGGTTTTCTTGTTCTCTCAGGTTACCGTGGTCCTTTCGCTATTTGTTTTTTACGTATTTATCTACTATCTTTTCAGAGACAAAACCTTGTCACTGCTGGGGGCGATTATGTATATTCCGATTAGTAGATTCCCTGTTCTGAAATATACTGACTTCACAGCAGTCCTAATGATGCCCCTATTCTTTTTATCGGTCTTCTATTTTTTTGAGAAAAGAGATTTGAAATCTACTATATTCCTTGGTATACTATATGGATTGTGTGGTATATCTCATGGTTCCGCATTCATTGTTGCAAACATTTTTATAGCCGTGTTTTTTGTATATATGACCTTCTTAGTTTATTTGAATCCAAGTAAGGGCTTAGTTGGTGAGAACATAAAAATAAAGTTTAATATAGACTCAAAGAAACTCAGGGACAACCTTTTGCCAACGGTCAAGTTGTTCACTGTAATCTTTATCATTGGCTTCTCCATATCCCTGTTATATTGGTATGGGCCCATTTTTGTATATCACGGCAAAACACTGAATGATATGCAGAATTGGGCTCAACGTGATTTTTCTTCTGACTTTGGGAGGATATACCTACAAAATACATTGCAAAATTATTTTCTTAATTTTAGGGATATATTATCGTCTGTAAAGTCAATTCTTTCCCTCATTGGAGTAGTATTCCTGATTGCAATTTCTTTTGGAAAAATAGGGTCATGGAACAAGAAAAATGAATATATAGCCCTGCTCATCCTGACCGCATTTATCGCCGCCTTTCACTATCTTATTTCTATCCCCCTGATAGGCACTCAATTCGGTGCTCCTAAGATGGTTCTATTCGCATTTTCTATCGCCATTGTTCTCTTGGCTTTGTTTTCATTGGACAAAATCATTTACCTACTTAAAATTCAAAACTATCGGGAATACATAATTGTTCTCCTATTGATCCTATTCATCTTCCTGCAGCATTCTGATTTCTACACGAGATTAGAGGGGGATAGGTGGGTTAAAGCAGGGAAATCCCCTCTTTCGCCTGATTTTTTGGAAATGCAAAAATGGATTGTAGATAATACAGAGGTTAATGACGTTTTCTTGTCATCAAATGAGTTGAGTTTCGCATTAAATGCATTAACAGGGAGAAAACTTGTTATTTCGAGAAGATCGCATGCTAGCCCTTTTGTGGATATAGACCAGAGAGAGGCAGATGCTGCAATCATCTTGCATGGAAATGATGATGAAAAGAAGGTTGAATTGTTAAAGAAGTATAATGTGAGGTATTTGTACTGGAACTATTATTGGGTCCGGAGTGAGTATATAATAGATAGTTCAGGCAGGATTGTATCCTGGTTTGATCCACTTCTGGTTAAGGACTCTAATGATATGAGGGTTTATCTTGAACAATATAATATCAGCTATGTTTATCAAAATACATGGATAGATCCTGCCATGAGGAGCGAATGGCACAGAAAACTGGATCTGTTATTTATTTTACCCAAATATAGAAGCGTTTCACAAACATGGGTAGAGGATATAGACAAATATCTAGAGCCTGTCTGGGAGTATAATGATCCAACCAGCGGTCAAGTTATTGCAAGGATATATAGATTGAACTACTAACAAAATTCTTGAAGATACAGGAGGTCTCATAATTTTTATCGGAGAAAACGCATATCTTATACAACTCTTCCATAAGACTGGGTCTGATCAACGCTAACATAATATTAGGGTTTTATAGATGAAAAAAAACGAAACTATATCTGTTGTAATTCCGGTATATAATGAAGAGGATGTAATAGAATCGACTATCTATGAGATTAAAGAGGTTATGAACAAAACGAGGCACAAATATGAGATAATTGTTGTTAATGATGGCTCGGACGATAAAACCCCGGAGATTATAAAGCAAATAAAAGGAATCAGTATAATCAATCATCCATGTAATCGAGGATACGGTGCTGCATTAAAAACAGGGATTAAACACGCCAATTGGGAGTGGATTTTGATAACAGATGCGGATGGAACGTATCCTACAAAAGACATTCCTCGCCTTATGGTCTATATAGGAGAGTACGACATGATTGTGGGTGCCAGAATAGGTGAAAATATAAAAATACCCTTATATAGAAAACCCGCAAAATGGTTTTTATTGAAACTATCAAATTATCTATCAGAAACAAGAATTCCTGACTTGAATTCTGGTATGCGCATATTCAGGAAAAGGGATGTTGTGCGGTTTTTTAATATACTGCCACCTGGCTTTTCTTTTACCACAACGGTTACACTGGCGTATCTGAGCGATGGTATGTTAATAGAATATGTTCCAATCGATTATCATGAACGAACAGGTGATAGTAAGATAAGACCACTTAGGGATGGGCTTAATTTTATTCTGCTTATTATAAGGACGATACTATATTTTAACCCACTCAGGGTCTTTTTGCCCATAAGTATTTTTCTATTTCTTCTGGCATTATTTGTATTCCTTTATACATTACTTGTTCTCCACAAGATTGCAGACATTTCGGTTATAATTATAATAACAACATCAATTCAGACAGCATTTATTGGTTTGTTAGCTGACCTGATTATCAGACGAAGTGGATGATAATGAAAATTCTACTGGTTAACCCTCCAACAGAGAATATGCTTACTACTGAGGTACCTACGATAGTTGAAGAAGAGCGAGGGTATAACCCCCCTCTTGGTCTCATGTATATCGCCGCGTATATAGAAAAAAACACGGAACATATAGTTGATATTTTAGATACAGAGGTGGATGAGATTGGATATGATAGGCTTGAGCATGAAATCAAGAAAAGAAGGCCTGATGTTGTAGGAATTACAACAATGACATTCACGCTTATTGATGCAATCCTAACAGCTAAAATCGTGAAGGGCATAGATGGGGATATAAAAGTTATCTTTGGTGGACCACATGTAAACATCTACCCCAGAGAAACAATAGGTATACCTGAAATTGATTTCCTCGTCATGGGTGAAGGTGAAATCTTGTTCACTGATTTGATTCAAAACATTGATAATAAGGATAAATTAGATGGGATTGGGGGTTTGGTATTCAAGGATAGCGAACAGGTGATAGTCACGGGCTCGCGGGAATTAATAAAAGACCTTGATAGCCTCCCATTTCCAGCAAGGCATTTGACGTCATACAAGAAGTATTACTCTCTCCTGGCAAAAAGGTCCCCAATTACAACAATGATTACCAGCAGGGGTTGTCCATACAATTGTTTATTCTGTAACCGAGCATGGCTTGGAAAAATTTTTAGGGCACGATCAGCAGGAAATGTAGTTGATGAGATGGAAGAGTGTATAGATTTAGGGATAAATGAATTCTTGATTTATGATGATACATTTACAATCAACAGAAAACGAGTTATTGATATTTGTGCAGATATCAAGGAGAGAGGTCTGGATATTGGCTGGGATATCCGAGCAAGAGTCGACACGGTAGATAAAGAACTTTTGAGGACAATGAAAAAATCGGGGTGTGAGAGAATACACTATGGTGTTGAATCAGGGAATCAGGAGATACTGAATGTTTTGCGTAAAGGGATTACATTAGAACAAGTAGACTGGGCATTTGAATTAACTAAAAAGGAGGGGATATCTACGTTAGCTTACTTCATGATAGGTTCTCCCAGAGAAACACGAGAGACAATCCTTCAGTCAATTAATTTTGCGAAGAAAATTGATCCGGATTTTGTTCATTTTTCAATCACAACCCCTTTTCCCTCAACAGATTTATATAAAATGGGTTTAGAGGAGGGTATACTCAAGAATGATTACTGGAGGGAGTTCGCAAAAAATCCGACAAAGGATTTTATCCCAGAGCTCTGGATAGAGAATCTAACAAAGGAGAAGTTAATTGAACTATTGACACTTGCGTATAAAAGCTTTTACATCCGTCCGAGTTATGTGATAAAAAGAATGCTGAGAATTAAATCCCTTGAAGAGTTAAAAAGAAAGGCTAACGCAGGATTATCGGTATTTAAGATGTAATCGGCAGAAAATGAGCAAAGAAGGGATATTATATGGAGAGTATCATCAGAAACGAGAAACAAGGCTATCCTTAAAATATCGTTTAAGGAGACGAACTGACGAGGTGTTAGATGCAATCAAAACGTTTAAGGGAGATGATATTAAGTCCATTTTAGATGTTGGAACTGCAGATGGACTCATGTTAGATAGGCTTAATGAAAATCTAGATATCTGTAGGGCAGTAGGGTTAGATATGTCTATGGAACTGCTCAAATCGAATACAAACTGCACTTCACAACGTATCCAATCTAATGCAATAAAACTGCCATTTAAAGATAATTCATTCGATGTTATAGTTGCTGCAGCCATAATCGAGCATGTTTCAGACGCTAAAACAATGCTTAAGGAGTGCAACAGGGTGTTAAGAAAGAGTGGACTTTGCATTATCACAACACCAGATCCATTTTTTGAGAATATTGCAACAAAAATAGGTCATATCAAAGAAGAACAACACATAGAAACATTTAACCTACAACGACTCAAATTCCTTTTAAGTTCGAATGGATTCAAAATCCTCAACACCAAAAAATTTATGATTTCACCAATTGGATTTCCTTTTGAAAAAACTATTGAAAAGGTCATGAGTAGGTTGGGTCTTGAGTGTTTGATGCTTAATCAATTGATTGTTGGTCAGAAAACATGAGAAGAATATCATCACATCTAACAAATAGGTGGTTATTGCATTTATTTGGCATATTCTTGTTTGTATTTATATTATCGCGAATAGATTTAGAGGAGACACTGCAGATACTCCTAAATACAAATTTGACATACCTATCAGCAGCACTAATTCTCCTCATCCCCCTCATTCTTACAAAGGCATGGAGATGGCAATTCTTGATGAGAATACAGGATATTAATTATCCGCTAAAGGATTCATTCCTGATGTATTCCACAGGCATGTTCATAGGGATAATAACTCCGGGGAAGTTGGGGGACTTCATTAAAATTCTCTATTTACAAAAAGATGGACATTCATTCGGGAAATCATCTGTTAGTGTTTTTATAGATAGGCTTTTTGATCTCCTATCATTGCTTTTTATAGGTTATATCAGCCTCTTTGTTTTCATATCGCTCTTTGAAGAACAGATAATTATTCTGTCCATATTCTTTATCGTCACTGCTTTGATATTCATTCTCCTCGTTTACAAAAAGGGATTAAATAAAAAAATTCTGAGAAGATTTTACATATTATTTATCCCAGAGAGATATAAGAAAAATATAAGAATTAATTTTAACGATTTTTACAGAGATTTACACCTATTAAGCAAGCGTGGTCTAGTTTTGGTGGCAATCGCAACGATTATCGGATGGATCATTTATTTTGCCATGACGTATTTGCTTATGTTATCTCTGGATATTGATATGCCCGTTTTATATTTAATATCATGTGTTTCTATTTCAGGTGTTATCTCATTGATACCGATATCTATATCAGGCATTGGAACTAGGGATGCTATTTTCATAGTATTATTCTCACATATAGGATTAAGCAAAGAATCGGCAATTGCTTTCTCAACCTTAATCTTGCTTGCTTATATGATTACTGCGGGTGTTGGCTTATTTACATGGTTTAAAAAACCGATAGATAAGATTTTTGCGTGAGTTTAGGAATATCCGCACAGGTTAGATAAACCCCCGACTACTAGTGCCTTCCAACCCCTCTGTAGATAATCCCGTATTTTTCAACGGCTTCCCTCCCCATAGAGTTTCTCCCATCAACAAAAACCCTGGCGCCTTTCTCTTTCAGTTTACTGAAGTCTAGGTCTGAATATTCCCTGTGATTTGTTACCAGAATCACAGCATCCAGGGCATTAAGGTTATCGAGATCCGCAAATTTGACATCAAAGGATTCGATCTCCCCTTTTGAAAATAGTGGGTCATTGACATACACATTCGCCCCCGCACCCTTTAGATGCTCTATCACGGAGAGAGAAGGGCTTAAAAAGGTCTCTTTAACATTACCCCTGTAGGCAATGCCCAGCACCAGTACATTTTTACCGTCAAGATCTTTGAGTTCCTTCCTAAGCAGATTTACAGTGTATTCCGGCATCCCATCATTTATTTCCCTTGCATTTTTCGCCAGAACTAGATCAATTTCTAGATCGGAGGCATTCTTTATCAGAAAATAGGGATAAACGGGGGCGCAATGCCCGCCAACACCAACTCCAGGGGTTAGGATGTGAGAATGAGGATTTGTATTCGATGCCCTGATTATTTCAACGACATCCAAGCCCTTGGCCTGACAGAATTTCGCAAAATCATCAGCCAATGCTATATTTACATCCCTGTAGACCATACCGAATAGTTTAACTGCTTCGGCTGCTTCGGAACTTTTAACGGGTATAACCTTAGCATCCAGCACCCTTTCATAGAATTCCACCCCCTTTCTTGTTGATTCTTCATCTATGCCCCCAACTATCTTAGGGATGTCTCTCAGATACTGGAACATAACCCCGGAGGAGATCCTCTCAGGGCTGAAAACGACATAGAAATCCATCCCAGCCTTTAGTCCAGATTTCTCCAGGAGCGGAACCATCCTATCTCTGGTATCCCCCACCGGAAGGGTTGTTTCATAGATTACCAGAGAATCTTTTTGGAGACCTTTTGATACCGTTTCAGTTACCGAGTCTATTATACTATAATCTATATTCCCTTCTTCATCAACCACTAAAGGGACTATGACAACGATAACATCAGATTTCCCCACCGCTTTCACAGTATCTGTTGTTGCAGACAACAACCCCTTTTCTACAGAATCCTTAACCTTTTCATCCAACTCCGGCTCTCCTTTGATATGGGAAATTCCCTTATTAATTGAATTTATAACTTCTGGATTTACATCACATCCAATAACCTGAAACCCCTTGCCAGCATATTGTGCTGCTAGAGGCAAACCTATTTTTCCTAAACCAATGACGCATATTTTCAAAGAACGATCACCTTTTCGTTTACAGTCGATTCGATCAATTTTTGGGCCAGTTTCAAGGCCTTTAGACCGTCTTCACCACTAACCAAGGGTTTTTTATCCTTTTTCACACATTCAACCCAGGATTCAAGCTCTGCCTTCAGAGGCTCCTTTTTTGGTATTCTAATATTGGTGATATTGCCCTCAGTTACCCCCATGAGTATGTCAGAATAACTGTATCTACCTCTGCTTGCCTCAATATTCTCATAAAAATAGAGCTCCTGTGATAGATATTTCACCAGGAACATGCCCTTTTCCCCGGTAATTGATATCTCCCTTATCTTCTCGGGGGTTAGCCAGTTCACTGATAAAACACCTACGACATTATTCTTAAATTTTATCAAACCAGAGAGAAGGTCTTCATGTTTTGTATGGATCCTGTGCTCGGTTTCCGCATACAATCGTTTAACCTCAGATTTGACCAGATATCTCATAATGTCGATATCATGTACTGCCAGATCAATAACAACCCCAACATCCCTTATCCTGTTGGGGAAAGGACCAACCCGTATAGCCTTTATTTCAAATATCTTTCCCAACTCGTTTTTATCCAACCGCTTCTTTAATTCAATAACGGCGGGGTTGAATCTCTCAATATGCCCTACAGTAAGTTTTACGCCATTTTCCCCTGCCTTATCGATGATCTCCTTAGCATTTTCTTCAGAGTCTGCTATCGGCTTTTCAACTAAAACAGGAATTTCTTTTTCAATGCAATCTAAAGCCACATCCCTGTGGTACCTTGTCGGAACGGCAATGGAGACTATATCAATATACTCCTCTTCCAGCATCTCCCTGTAGTCCTTATATGCATTACATCTGAAGTCTTCGGCAACATTTTTTGAAGTCTTTGAATTTACATCCGCAACGGCAACTAATTCTATATCATCCAATTCAGAATAAACCCTCGCATGGTTCCTTCCCATCGCTCCAACGCCAATGACTGCGGCTTTAAGTTTTTTCATTTCCTTACAACTCATTAAGGACAGATGAGATATACCCTAAATTCTCTCTAGTTACAGATGGGTGTATTGGTAATGAGATTACCTCATTAGCTAATTTCTCTGAAATTGGCAGGCTCTCATTATAACCCAGATCGTTGTAGAGTTTTTGCTTGTGAATCGGTATCGGATAATAGATCCCGGTTCCGATTCCTTTTTCATTTAATATATCTACAATTTTATCTCTATCACTCATCACCCTTGTGGTGTATTGGTGAAATACGTGTTTGCAGTTTTCCCTTACTTTGGGTGTAATTATCCGCTCATTATGGATTAATTTATTAAGATATTTGGCATTTTCTATCCTTCTTCGGTTGAACTCAGGTAATTTCTTCAATTGACACAGACCTATTGCAGCTGAAATATCTGTCATCCTCAGATTGAAGCCGAGAATCTCATGGACATACCTTTCCCTCGAACCATGGTCTCGGAGCATTCTCGCCTTTTCAGCTATTCCCTTGTTATTTGTTGTGATCATCCCTCCCTCTGAGGTGGTCATATTCTTCGTTGGATAGAAGGAAAAACAGCCAGTGCCAAAGGATCCCACTCTCTTTCCATGAAATTCTGCTCCGTGTGCCTGGCACGCATCCTCAATAACCAAGAGCTTATGATCCTCCGCAATCTCCATTATGGCTTTCATATCCACCGGATGCCCATACAGATGTACGGGTAGGATGGCTTTTGTTTTATCTGTAATCTTCTCCCGAATCTTCTCTGGATCTATGTTAAAGGTTTCTTCCTTTATATCCGCAAAGACCGGTTTTGCTCCAGTAAAAAGGATCGAATTTGAGGTTGAGATAAATGTGAATGGCGTTGTGATCACCTCATCTTCTGGACCTATACCATGAGCAAGAAGTGCTATGTGAAGGGCGGCGGTTCCGGAATTTACAGCTATAGCAAATTCTGTTCCCGTGAATTCTGAAAATGCCTGTTCAAATTCCCTCACCCTCGGACCCTGGGCAATTATTCCGGAATTTAGTACATCAAGAACCGCTTCCTTTTCCTCATCCCCGATAATCGGTTTCGCTATGGGTATCATTTTTTTAATAGAACCGCGAATCATTTTTCATATTCCTTAAGGACATCATCTCTCTCCCTTAGTAGTGTATTATCTACCCGCTCTATCTCATCCAAGATAGTTATCATTCCTTCCCTACTGACTAACTTCCTCCTCGCAATTTGCCTTAGAACATCCTTTAGATCCAAAACCATGATATTCTCCTTTTCACACAGGGTTACTACTTGTCTATCATTGGTGAGAAATAGTGCATTCCGGTTTTTGGCAATACTCATCCCCTCTGCCTCACCGTAATGGATTTTGGGCGTATCTGTAAATGCCTCAAAATCTCTAACTTCCTTAGTATTTAGAGTGACTAGCTCTATCTCACTCTTAAAAACCAGATCTGGAAAATCAAAACCAAGGGATCTAGCACGTTTTAGTTCAATATAAACCGCGTACGGCATCAGAAGTTTAGAAAACAGCCCCTCCAATAATCCAATTTTGTTTATCTTGGCGAATGTGGATAGAATATCGCAGTCTAAGATAGCAATCATTTTAAGAATTAAAAACTTTTCTAAGTCTATTATTACTCTCCTTTCTTGTGGAGGATACCTCTATTCTAACACCTCTACTCGCAAGGCTCTCCTTAAACTCTTCCAGACTAAGACCTGCTGCCTCGGCGGCAGACCAAAGGCTGATCTCCCCTCTTTTATAAAGGTCGATTGCAAATTCAATCTTTAAAGCTGGTTTCAATTCTAGGAGAGCCCTAAAAGCATCCCTTATAAGCTCTTTCCTATCCTTATAGAGCTTCAATCTTATCAATGATTCCATTTCCTTTTCTTGATGATAGGCATCCATTTTTACCCCCATTAAATTATCGATTTTGTTCTAATAAGTCAGATTTTTACGATCAGTATCATTTTTTATCTAATTTCTGATAGATCTCTAATGGGATTCTGATCTCTTTTTTACATTCAGTACACCTCATCAGTACAAAATTTTCTATCTCTTTCTCTTCTTTCAGTTTCCTTCCACATTTGCAGACAAAACCCACGAGCTTTGCCGGATTTCCATAAACCAGGGCATAGTCCGGAACATCCTCGGTAACTACGGAACCAGCCCCTACCATAGCATATCTTCCAATGGTTATCCCGCAGATTATGGTTGAATTCGCTCCTATAGAAGCACCCGTCTTAACCCTTGTGGGATAAACCTCAAAGTCTGAGATAAAAGCCCTTGGATATAAATCGTTTGTGAAGGTCATTCCGGGGCCCAGAAAGACATCGTCCTCTATCTCCACCCCATGATAAATGGATACGAAATTCTGTATCTTTACTCTATTGCTTATCTTAACGTCAAAGTCGATGTAGACGGACTTTCCTATAATACAATTCTTTCCAATCTTCGCGTTCTCCCTTACCTGGGCTTGGTGCCATATCTTTGTTCCTGGACCTATGTCTACCTTATCGGAAACATCCGCGGTTGGATGGATATAGATATCTTTCATTTTTGCTAACAACATAATATATTTTCCTGAGAATATATTAATTCCTATGATGAAAATTGCCCAAGTAACCAAGTATTTTTATCCACATCTGGGTGGTATTGAGTCCAATGTTCTTGGTATATCAACGGGTTTAGTAGATAAAGGTGTTGAAGTCAAGATTCTGACATCCAATATACCAAAAACAAAGAGGGTTGAATATCTCAACAACATGAAAATCCTTAGATCACTTAGTCTTTTCACATTATCCAATGATCCCTTTACACATGGAATTCTAGTAAATCTACTAAAGGGGGATTATGATCTGATCCATTTGCATTTGCCCGATCCATTTAACAGTATTTTTGTTTGGCTGGCATCAAAAATAAAAAGAAAACCATTTATTGTTACATACCATGCCGATATAATAAGGGAGGGATGGGTTCATGGGATATTAAATATGCTGTATAATATCTTCCTAAACAGAATATTAAGTGATTCCAGGAGAATAATAGCTACGTCACCAACATACGTAGAGGGGTCTAAGATTCTGAGGAAATCCAGGTTTAAGGAAAAGATAGCAGTTGTCCCAAATTTTGTAGATATAAAGAAATTTAATCCAGATATCGATCGTATGAAATGCATTGAGAGGCTTGGATTAGAGGAGATAGAAGATAAGAGGATCATCCTTTTTTTAGGAAGGTTAGTGCCTTATAAAGGCGTTGAATACCTTATAAAGGCATTTCCAAGAGTAAAGGAAGAGGTAGAGGATGCATTTCTGCTGATTGTCGGTGACGGTCCTCTTCGTGAGAATCTTGAAAAAATTGCATCAGACATGGAGGATGTAAGGATAATGAAGAGAAAGGGTAAAGAGGATGATAGCAGCCTCTATTATCCAATATGTGAGGTATTCGTCCTTCCCTCCGTAACGAGACAGGAGGCCTTTGGCATTTCCCTGCTGGAAGCGATGGCCTGCGGAAAACCGTGCATAACTACCAACATCTCGGGAATGCCCTGTGTTATAGGAGAAACTGGAACCCTGGTCGATCCCAGAGATCCTGGAGGGCTATCCTCTGCAATTACGGAACTACTCTCAAAGCCGGAGTATTTAAAGGAACTGGGCAGGAAAGCAAGGAAAAGGGTGGAGAATGAATTCTCCCGGGAGAGGGTAATCGAAAAAATCGCCCCAATATACGTAGAGGTTCTAAATAAGGATAATAGAGATAAGTAGTGAGACGACATAGAAGATGGTAAAGGAAATGATTTATAGGCTAAAACGTGGTACAGAGCATCTTAACTTTGGTAGAGATATTGTCAAGGATTGGGCTACCTCTTACATCAAAGATATCGGAAAAGACGAGATCAGGATCCTTGACATAGGCGTTGGAGAAGGAACAGACCTTCTCAACATCAAGGAGAATCTACCAGGGAAAAGATTCGGGCTGTTTGGCATTGAGTTTTATCAACGTAACATAGAGTTGGCCGAGAAAAATGGAATTACTGTATTCTCCATAAACATCGAAAAAGAGGTGATTCCTGTTGAGGACGAATTCTTTGATATAATAATAGCAAACCAGATCATTGAGCATTTGAAGGAGATATTCTGGGTATTTTCGGAGATGTCGAGAGTCCTGAAAAAAGGGGGTATTGCAATCATAGGAGCCCCTAATCTGGCGGCATTACATCAGAGGGTACTCCTGATGTTTGGAAAACAACCAAGTTCGATTGAATTACTGAGCGAACACGTCAGGGGGTTCACTAAACCCTGTTTTAGTAGGTTTATTACAGCAGGTGGGTATTTTGAGATTCTGGATTTTAAGGGTGCAAATTTTTACCCCTTCCCGCCCCCCCTCGGTAAGGTATTGAGCAGGTTATTTCCAACCTTTGCTGTGGGCATATTCTTTCTCATTAGAAGGACCGAGAAAAAAGGGGAATTCATTGAGGTATTGAAGACAAGCAGATATGCAGCACAATATTTTGGAGCTAATTCAGATAAATGAAACCGAAGATAAGCGTGGTAATGGCAGCATACAATGAAGAGGAACAACTGGAACCTACAATAGAGAGCATTCTAAACCAAAGCCTGAAAGATTTCGAATTCGTTATCGTTAATGACGGCTCCACTGATGGAACACCGGAGATCCTGGAGAAATACACAAGAAAGGACAAAAGGGTAACAATTATAGAGAACGAAAAAAATCTCGGGCTTACCAGATCCCTGAACAGGGGAATAAAAAGTTCTACCGGGGAATACATCGCCAGGATAGATGCGGGAGATGTCTCTGCACCAGAGAGACTTGAAAGACAGGCAGACTTTCTCGACAGACATAAGTCCGTCCACATCGTGGGCTGCTATCACCACTGGATAGATGAAAAAGGGGAGGTAATAAACTCCTACGAATTCCCAACCTCCCCAGAAAAGATTAAAAGCCATATCTTCGGTTTTGGAGCCATTGCTGCCCATCCCTGCCTGATGATTCGCAGGGAGCTATTTGACAGAACCGGTTTGTACGACGAGACCCTGTCAACATCAATGGAATACGAACTCTACATGAGAACCATCGCCAACCGCCTCGAAATTTCGAACGTTCCCGAATTCCGTGTCTCCGTTTTAAGAAGAGAGAAGGGCATATCGATATCCAGAAACAAGAGGATATTCAGGAACATGTTCCACATAAGGTCACGATACCTCTGGAGAATGTTTTCCATAAAAAACTTTTTCTATACTCTGATAAGTTTTATTTTAACTTTAATTCCCGCATTTTTACTTAAAGAAATAATATGCTCTGAACTTTGGGGTAAAAAGTTAAGAGGTATTTTTATCAAAGGATAACAAAAATTCTTCAAATTCTTTCCCCATTTTTTCCAAACTTCTATTCTCTTTGATATACTCTCTTCCCTTATCACCCATCCTTTTTCTGAGTTCCTCGTTCTCCATCAGTTTTTTGACATCTCTAACGAGTTGTTTAAAGCTTCCAGAACAGAAACCGATATTCTCTTCTTTTATGATATCATCGGGGTCTACATAAAGGCTAACAACGGGGGTTTTATTTAGCCATGCCTGATAATAGGTCGTTGGGTCTCCTTCCTTTTCCGAGGTACCAACAAAGACTGAAGCTCTTTCAAAATAAGAATCTATTTGATTGAAGGGTACATACCCTAGAAACTCTAGATTAAGGATTTTTTCAGCTTCTACTTTAATTTTATCATGATATCTCGAATCTTCCTTTGCCCTACCCCCAATCATCTGAAACTTTATCTTAGGTAGTTTCTCTGCTAGTTCAAGAAAAATCTCCGGTTGTTTTATTTCTTTTATGTTACCGACCCATAGAACTATCTTTTCCTTATTCCCCACCTTGGGAGGTACTGGATATCCTTTTTTTATTATTGTGCTATCTTTATTGTAATTCTCTCTAAGAAGATTTTTTTGGTACTCATTCTGTGTTATAATTCCATCTGCATATAGAAGACCAAAGTTAAACATTTGCTTATAAAGAAACCTTAAACCTGGATTTAAATGCTTCAGGAAGCTATCTTTTATTAGACTTCCATCTATGTCAGTATCACTGGCAACAGAATAGATAAATTTCTTATTATTCAATAAACAGAACAATGCCATTACTCCAACTGTCCCTCCTGCCCCTCGCTTAATGTAAATATCGGCATCTACTTTATTAAGCACCTTAAGGAGAAAAATAAATCTACGAAGAAAGTTCTTTTTTAGCGGGATAGAATAGATTATTATATTGTCTACTTCATCCTGGGATGTTTCTTCACATCCTTCATCTTCATCTATAAATGAAACACTGAATTTTTCCTTTATAGCTTTACCCAAAAATACCTGCTGGATTTCTGCCCCCCCTATTTTGTCTGTTTCTTCTCCTCTAAGGAGTGGGTAAGCCAAAGGGCTGAAAAAGCAGATTTTCATTCTTTTTTTTTCCATATTTAGAGATTAGTCATGATGCAAGCTGATACAGAATAAATCCAACCCCTTGTAAATTCCCATTTTTATTTGTTTTAGGAGAATAAATCCTGAATTTGACACACCACAGGTTTTCTCTCTAGCTTTTGAGAACCGAAACAGATAAGTAGGATACCTCCTAATATCTAATGTATAGATAAAAGGAGGCACTGCAATGAATATTGTGAATGAGAATA
>Ga0209636_10003671_pt1 | contig 15659 bp, 12 predicted proteins | sample DeeMarSWOR152_54_FD_187464 | JGI IMG/M metagenome (GOLD analysis project Ga0209636, IMG submission 187464) | Marine sediment microbial communities from White Oak River estuary, North Carolina - WOR-1-52-54 (SPAdes) (version 2) | ecosystem: Environmental > Aquatic > Marine > Intertidal zone >...
CCTCGGAGTTGGCAAGTATCCCATCGATGCGCCACCGGGCTCCAAGATGACACCCGCCACGTCGCCTTCTCCAATTGCATCCTCTAAAGCCTCTACATCATTAGGTGGCAGAGCAACAATGCTTCGGCAGGTTTCTTCCGGAACTCCTGAAGGAAAATGACCTTGAAGCGGAGGAGAGAAATCTGGGTTGTAGTCTACGATGGAGTAGTCAAGCCACCCATGGAAATGCGAGATGAACTTCACTATCTTCGGATTACGAGTGTACGCGCGCGCTATCCGGAGGGCCATCATTGTCGCTTCCGTCCCTGAGCTGGTGAACTCGACTAGTCCGTCTCGCGCGCAAGGGACAAGCTGCTTAACCTTCTCCGCCCATTGAATCTCCAGTTCGTGGGACGCGCCGAGATGCGTTCCCTTGCGAGCTTGGTTTACCGCAGCCCTCGTCACTACGGGATGTGCGTGTCCAAGGATGAGCGCTCCGTGACCTGTCCAGTAGTCGATATACTCGTTTCCGTCCACATCCCATTTCCTCGATCCCTTTGCCTTGACGCAGTATATGGGCATGGGCTCAAAGAAACGAGAGTCGTGGGTGACTCCTCTCGCAAAGAGTCTCAGGGCTCTATTGTAGAGAGTTTGAGAGCTAGGGTGCTTCTCCAAGTATTCCCGTTCAATCCTACTTGCAGGATTCCTGGTTGCCTCCATGGGTCATCACAAGCCTTACGAGGAGTATATAGCGGAGCTCAATGCTTTATGTCTTGCGACGGATGAAGAGACTTCGATTCTCGCGAGGAAGATCCTTAATGACAGACTTAATCTTATTATCCGCAGGGCATTCTATCTGATGAGGGCGATTCTTTGTTGATGTGCAGCGTCTCCTTCATCGGACACATCTCCGTCGATAGAGTCGAAAATATCAACGGTGTAAGCATACAGCCAGGAGGAGCCGCCCTGCACGCAGCAATGGCTGCAAGAACATTGATCGATGATGTGCGGCTAATCTCCGTCATAAGTAAGGACTATCCGTTCACGGACATCTTGGGCTGCTTTCCAAGTAGGCATATAAAGGCTTCCAGTATGCCGTCGACAAGGTTCAGCATTAGGTACGACAAGAGGTGGGAAGCCCGCTACCTAGAGGCTGAGCATGGAGCCGGTTCTAGGATATCGTCCTCGACAATTCCCTTGAACGATCTTGAGCCAGATGGGATCATCCACATATCGCCAATGCCACCAGCAAGAGTGGAAAGGATCGTCGATGCAGTAAGGGGTTCATCGCCGAGAACCAAGATATCTATGAATGTATGGGCGGGTTATATAACGGGCCGCAAGAACCGGCGAATTCTCAGGGATCTATCCTCGAAGGTCGACTTCTTCATGATGAGCGACTCTGAAGCGAAGCTCTTGACTGAAGCCGATTCGCTCTCGATCGCTCTGAGGCTTCTAAGAGCGAAGATGCTCGTGGTCACTCTTGGCGAGTTCGGGGCCATAGTGAACGCTGAGGGCGGCGAAGTTCGGATGGTGCCAGCTTTGAGTTTCCCGGTTGAGAAGATAGTAGACACAACTGGCGCAGGCGACGCATGGTGTGGAGCCTTCTTGGCTGCTTACGGCTTGACAGGAGATCTTGTAAGAGCCGTCACCGCGGCTTCAGTGATCTCAAGCATAAAATGCACAGGCTGGGGATGCAGCAAACTCCTCAACCTCAAGTTCAAAAGCGTGGATCATATCGCTGAGTACGTGATCGGGCTTAGGGAGGGGGGCCTCCAGAAGAGAATCCCGGACTACTTGGTTTGACGGCGCAGAAGGAAGAAAGGGGCTAAAGCGCCCTTTCAGCCGTGATGTCGACTATCTTCTGAATCTCGTTCTCAAGCTCCTTGGGCAAGCCGAAGATGCTTACATCCATGAAGCCTCTGACTATGAGAGCTTCGGCCTCCTCTTCTGAGAACCCTCTTGCCATGAGGTACTGGATCTGTTCTTCAGCAATCTTTCCAACCGCGGCCTCGTGGGAAAGGTCTGCTCCTTGAGCCTTTGCGACGAGTTCGGGCACGGCATAGATCATGGCCTTGTCAGATAGGAGCAAGCCACGACACTCCAGATGAGCTTTGCTGCCTCCATGTTCGCCTTGTAGGAAACCTCTTGCGCAGATCTGGGCGTTGTCAGTGGCGATAGCTCTTGCCACGACCTCGCCTCTGCTTCCCTTGTTTTGGAGGACGACTTTGGAGCCTATGTCGATGTATGATGTGCCTGAGCCGTAGAGGAGGCTGTTGAAGCTTACTCGTGAGTTCTCGCCTTTGCAGTAGGCGACAGGATACATCTGCAGACTCTTGACAGGCTTGAAGCACATGTAATTGCTCACAAATGCAGCATTGTCCTCGATTAGCGCGGCCGACCTTGGCCTGGTCTCGAAGCCTTGAGCCCAGCCATGGGTCATCGTGAAGGTGAGGCTGGCGTCTTCCTTCACATAGAACTCAGAGACACCGACATGAAGCCCTCGATGGACATTTGGATGGACGGCGCATCCAGTTATTAGCTGTGCCTCGGAGCCCGGCTCCGCGATTATCACGTTGTGAACGTTCTGGTTCAGGTTCTCTGTCGAGACGAATAGGCATGATTGAACCGGTATGGTGACTTTCTGGTCTTCCAGTATTCTGACGAAGTATCCTTGGTCCCAGCGGAGCTCAGCGAGGGCCGTGTACTTGTCTGTGTCGACGCTTATGAGTCTCCACCAGTAGTCTTTGAACCAGCTGTACTTGTTGAGCGCCTCCTTTGTACTCATGATCTCAACCTTGTCTTCGAACACGCTTCGCACTGCTTTGGAGATCACTGAGTGGTCAACCTGGAAATATGTGGCGGAACGCGACTTCTCTTCGGGGACTACGCCTACTTCGAATGCGCGGTTGAGCACGTCTCCAGGAAGGTTTGAGATGGGGCAGGGCGACCAGCTTTTGGTCTGCCTGGAATAAGTGCCTGTGTCGACGTCGGGACCTAAGGCCGCTGGCTTGTCTCTTGCTCTTGACGCAGCTTCATGACTTTTGGACACTTCATGCACCAGCCATATCCTTCGTTCAGTATCTGACTCAGAATCTTCACAGGTTCCCCCGAGCACGCAAGTGTGGCTTCTATGAGAACATGGGCTCTGTCAGCATCCACATGGTGAAGAATGTGGCCGAGATGCGTGATTATCAATGCCGATCGTCCCTTTAGCATTTCGTTGATGACTTTGCCTACCAGCTGTAGGTTTTCAACATCAACGCCGGAGTCGGGTTCATCAAGTATCACGAGGTCCGCACCTTGCGCAAGCACTTGGAGAACTTCTGACTTCTTGATCTCTCCGCCCGAGAATCCTAGGTTGACGTCTCTCTCAAGGAACTCTTTCTGGAACTTCACCCTTTCTGCGAGACGGTCTACCTCCTTCTTGTCATGTAGCCAGTGACTTATTATTCCGCCTAGTTTCACGCCTCTGATGGCTGGCGGATTCTGGAAGGCTACACCAATGCCGAGTTTGACCCGTTCATCTACTGGCAGGCGGGTTATGTCTGTTCCTTTGAACCGTATCTCACCTGATGTGACCCTGTAGGAAGGGAAACCTAAGATGGCCATTATTAGCGAGCTTTTCCCTGAGCCGTTCGGGCCGAAGAGAACGTGGACCTCTCCCCTTGGGATATCGAGGTTGATGTCTTCAAGGATTCTCTTGCCTGCAACTTCGACGGAAAGGTTTTTTAGCTCAAGTATGTTCTCGGCCAAAAACGTCTTCCCCGCTTCATCTATCTGCTAGTCACATACACGTCGGCTCTCTAATTAATGTTGCCTCATGCTTTCATGAAAGCTACTAGGCGGCCCAGAAAGAGCTCTGCGGCGCGATCTCGTCGCTGGATCGAACGCGCGTGCAGCCTTAAATATGAGAAGACCTTAAGAAAGGCTTCTCGAGGCGTGCTTGGCTATAGTGGTGTCCTAGTGCATTCAGTCGACAAGAATCTGGGCTTGCTCTTCATCATCAACGCGATAGTGGCGCTCTACTGGAATATGACCTGAACATTTGTGCCGCTTTTCATCAGAAGCTTAGGGGCTTCAGTGTTTCAAGCAAGCCTTGTGATCTTTGTTGGAGGCCTGGCGGCCACATCAGTCATGCTGCCCAGCGGCCTTTTCTCTGATAGATACGGAAGGAGAACGATGATAATCCTGAGTATGGCATTTCTGTTCGTGTCGCCTTTACTCTACACTCTGGCCAACAGCTGGGAAGAGACCTTCTTGTACACTGTGATCAACACGGTAGCCTTTAGTCTGTTCACGCCCGCTAGGATGACTATGATAGCCGACAGCGTGAAACTACGTTCGCTGGGCACGGCATACGGGTTGATGAACCTAGCTTGGCCGATCGGGGGAATCATAGGCCCCTTCCTGGGCGGGTTCCTAGCCGATAGCTACGGATGGGTAACCTTCTTCTACTTCCTGTGCGTAGTCGCGCTTGCAAGCGCGGTTCTGAGTGTCTTCCTCGACGAGAGCAGGGGAAAGTCCAAAGGCGAAGACGAGGAGAGGAATGAGAGCGTCTCGTTCGGCAGAGAGGTGACCCTAGTGCTAGTGGTCTTCTTTCTTATCCATATTCTTGGAAACGCAGCCAGAGGCATTCTAGGGACCGTTTTCCCGTTCTATCTGACTGACCACTTCGGAAAGACCAAGACTGAGACTGGTATATTCTTCTCGATTGGCTTTGGGCTGGCGACTCTAATCGCTCAGCTGCCAAGCGGCGTCCTTGCAGACCGACTTGGTCGAAAGAAGATGATGGTGTACAGCGTTGCGCTGATCCCGATCCTTTCTCTTGTCTTCCCCTTCACGAGCGATTATGTCTCGACGCTTGTCATTTACACGGCGCTCAGCAGCCTTTGGAGCGCAACATGGCCTGCTTCTTCAGCTTACCTAATGGATATTTCCGCGACATCGAAAAGGGGGATGATGATAGGGGTCAGACTGGCGGCTGTACGTCTCGGCTTTACTGTCGGACCGCTTATCGGCGGGTTTCTGTGGGACGCTTTTGACCCGGCGATATCATTCTACACGACAACATGCTTCTTTGTATCTTCATTTCTTCTTATTCTGCTGCTGAAAGAATGACTATAGGCCCATCTACGCGACATCTGCGCTTGTCATGTGCCTTTGTGGATGTGCGCGAGTACTTCGAAGATGATTCTTGCGGCTAGTATCGATGTCGCTCCCGTATCATAGTGAGGCGTGACCTCGACAACATCGAAGGCGACTATGCGGCGACTGCATATTAGCGAAAGAAGGGTGAGCAGCTGGTGGGTAGATAGTCCATCGGGTTCTGGATTCTGGACAGCCGGCGCAAAAGCGGGGTCCAATACATCCATATCCACTGTCAAGTAGACTCGGTCACAGTCAGCTAGGAGTTCATTGATCTTTCTCGCCGTATCTTCTACGCCGGTCTTCGTGATCTGGTGCGAAGTCAGATAGGCAATGTCTTGGTTCTTTGCGTATGCCATCTCTTCTATGCTGATTGCGCGAGTCCCTACCTCTATGATTCTCGAAGGCTTGGCCACTTCATGGATCCGCCGGATGACGGTTGCGTGGCAGATGGTCTGGTTCATGTATTCGTTTCTGAGGTCCAGATGGGCGTCAAAGCATAACAAGCCGAAGTCTTTGCGGACTGCTTCCGTGGCGCCAAGCGCTATGGTGTGTTCCCCTCCCATCAATGCTGGCTTCTTGTCGGCCCTCAGGATTTCATCTGAGACGGCCTTCAGTCTTCTTAGGGTCTCATCTACATTTCCTGTTACATGCAAGTCTCCTGCGTCGTGAACTTTCAGTTCTTCCAGATCGATTCCAGCTCTTGGACTGTAGGTCTCAATATTCAGCGAGGCTTCCCTTATCGCGAGAGGAGCAAATCTTGACCCCGACCGATATGTGCTTGTGATGTCGAATGGCACTCCGATCACAACGTAATCGGCGTCAGCGAATTCGCACTCCTGTCCACCAAAAGTGGCTGTTGTGGATGTGTAAAGATTGAGATAGGTCATCTCGTCCTCAGCTCCGTTCGGGGGGTTCCGCTACCGGTTGCAGCAAAGCTCTGCTCTTACTGGTGAGTTCAGATAATCCAACTAATACATGGATTGCATTTAAGTCTCTTATCATGACCCATGTCACAACTACTGTTATCGGAGGCTTTCTTAGATGCTGAGAGCTCTAGCTGCCCTCTTCCTCGCCACAGAAATGGGCAAGGTCCGAGAACCTTCTCAGGCCACTTCTGGTGTGGGGAAAGGGCAGGCAGCTCATTAATGTTAAGAGAAGCAAAGCTAATCTATCTTGCGGGGAAAGCGTGATGAGCATCCTTCAATGCTCCGAGTGCAGAAACGTTGTCGAGCCTCTCCCGCCAACACACAGATGCCCCAAGTGCGGAGGCTTACTAGAATACAGGATCGACTATGAGAGACCCAAAGACGTAGAGTTCGCCGGAGACTTTACCTTCTGGAGGTACCGGAGTTTACTGCCTGAAGTCAGGCATATGGCAACAATGGAAGAAGGAGGAACACCTCTCTACAGGGCCGAACGTCTAGCCCGAGAGATGCACTTGGATGAGTTGCACCTGAAGGATGAGACCCGCAACCCCACGAACTCTTTCAGGGACAGAAGCGCGGCTCTCATGGTCTCGAACATCTTGGATCTAAACCTTACCTCTGCGGTGTGCGCGACGAACGGAAATATGGGCGCATCATTATCCGCCTACTGCGCCAAGTACGGAATCAACTGCCACGTGGTAATTCCCAAGCTTGTGGACATGGGCAAGTTGGCCCAGATGCTCGTGTACGACGCGGTCATCGAGGAGCATGGCGAGACCGTGGACAAGGCGATAGAGCGGGCTGAGAAGCTGGCTGACGAGACCGGTTGGTATCAGGCCACGCCTGAGTTGAACCCTTTGGTTATAGAAGCCCAGAAGACAATAGCCTTCGAGGTGGCCGAGCAATTCAGGGTCCCAGACTGGTTCATAGTCTCCATGGGGAGTGGCGGGACTGTGCATTCGGTATGGAAGGGCTTCGTGGAGCTCCATGAGCTCGGCAAGATCGACAAGCTGCCTCGACTGGTGGGCGTCCAGGCGGACGGATGCTCGCCGATAGTGGACGCGTATTCGGGGGTCCGAAAAGAGTTCGTAAAACCTTCGACGCATGCAATCGGGATATTTGTTGCCAAACCGATTCAGAAGGAAATGGCTTTGACAGCCATAAAGGAATCAAACGGTCTAGCGGCGTCAGTCTCGGATCAGGAAATCTTCTCAGCTGAACAGGAGATAGCCAAACTTGAGGGGCTGTTTGCGGAACCAGCGAGCTCGGGGACAATAGCAGCGCTCAAAAGACTCAGACGCGAATCCGTGATTGATGCGGACGAATCTGTCGTCTGTTTGATAACAGGCAGCGGCCTGAAGGCTACCGACGTCTTGCAGGCGCTCTCAAAGAGACGGAAAACAGCTCTCGTCGGCACTGAGTTCAGTACAAAGGAGAAGATACTTCGCGTGTTGGATCAGAGAGACGGCTACGGCTACGAGTTGTGGAAGGAATTCGGGAAGACGATGACCAGATCCGCTGTCTACCAACACTTGAACGAACTTGGCGACCGCGGTCTGATATCCCCATACGCCAAGGCCGGCCGGAAATACTTCAGGATGACTCGGAGAGGAAAAAGGGTTCTAGAAGCCTTGGATGAAGTAAAGGTCCTGTTGTGACCCACACAGTCATTGACTTGTGAGGCTGGCGCTTCGCTACCACCACAAGCTTTTTATCTGGGACTAGGTTGAATAGTGAAGTTATAACTACACTACCGCATCCAGTTGAGGCTGGACCATGCTCCAAAAAAAGATCTCGTCACCATTCACTGTTGCAGTCACAGCTGTCTGCACAGCGTTCGTGTGCGTCGCAACCATGATCTTCTCCATATATGTTCCGTCAACTGAAGGTTTCTTCAACATAGGGGAATCCATGGTCTTCCTGTCCGCTCTTCTCTTCGGACCATTTGTCGGAGCCTTCGCAGGAGGCGTAGGCTCAATGCTTGCCGATCTGCTATTAGGATATCCACACTATGCACCGGCAACCTTGATTGTCAAAGCATGCGAAGGATATGTGGTCGGTATGCTCACGAAGTACAACCCCCAGTTCAGTTCGAAAGTTCATTGGAAGCTCTTCACGTCGCTCTTGGGATTGATTGCTGGAGGCCTGTTGGCCAGTATTGGGCCGATTCGCTACAGCGGCGAAACAGAGGTCACTTTAGGATTCGCTACATTCTCGTTTGGTCTTCCAGCTGAGTTTTGGCTGTTTCTAGGCGCCGTCGTAGCTTTGTCCATAGCAGCGGTGGGTTTCGTCGCTGAACCGGAACTAGGCTGGACGATTTTCTCTATGATGATCGGAGGGTTCATCATGGTTCTGGGCTATTTCATCTACCAAATGTTCTTCATAGGCTGGCTCTTCAACATAGAAGTAGTGGCAATAGCTGAGATTCCCGTCAATGTTGGACAGATGACAATAGGAGCAACCGTAGCGCTTCCAGTCGCGAAGATCGTGTGGCGGGCATTCCCACACCTCAAACAGAACCTCTCATAGATGAAGAACCGGATCCCGCGACCCCACGCGTCCAACTCGCGCAGTCACCTCTCTGACTTCCGCCAACTGGCTAGATCGATTGGGGAGCCTCACCTTCTGCAGCCTTCTGTCTTTCTTTCTCTCGAAAAACCGGACACCTAGACCAGCGGTCTCTCCTTGTGCATCTTTCCTTTTCGAAGAAGCCGTGCTTCCTGTTGATTGATTCTTTGAAGCACTCCCTAAGATAAGAGCAGTTCATTCTCCCCACTATTGCAGCTGTGGGACAGCCTATATAACACTTCCCGTCCTTGAAATCTGTGTCTTTAGACTGTGTCTTGGATCAATAAGCGTCGACGTGGTAATCAGGAACGTTATGTCCGCGATTCAGCTTATCAATGGCAAATGCGGAAGGCAGAAGAAAAGCCACTCGATCAATCTTGCTGGGGGATGTAGACGATGCTTGTCAGCTTCTTGTGATCTTTGTTATGATATCTCGGACGGTCTCGACCTTGGCCACAATGTTTATCTGGTAAGGCTCTGCGATCTCAAAGAGCTTCCTGAAGAGCGCCGCTCTCTTTTGTATCTTCCTTTCTGTATATATCGTCAGGTAATTGTTGTAGAACTGCTCGGGTGCGCTCCTAAGAACCTCCACGGCTTGGTCAGGATCCAAGGATCTCGCAACCACATTGTCCGTTGGATCTCTCTTAAGCAGAAAGCACTTGCTTACTCTTATCTCGTTGACGACCTTCTCTGAGCTTAGAATCTCTTTCGGATCTATCATGACCCTTGGATCTGGTGGGAGGAACTTCTCTCTGGGATCGTCTGGCTTCACGTTTTCAAGCTTGTGTGTTCTAAATACGTCTTCCAGCCAAGGAAAGTTCTCGATAGAGTTCGTCCTCATGTAGAACTGCCTTTCAGAAGCACGCCCAATTGCCTTCCCGTCTTCAAACTCGACGAAGATCCAGTCATCTTGGTGGAACTCGCCACCCGGATCATGTATTGCCGGCCCGTAAGAGTGAGTTGTCTTCCCAGTGTTCGTCGGGGCTATCAAAAGATATCCTCTGCCGTCTATTGCGCCCGAAGCTCCGTGAACCGAGAGAACATCAAACTGGTCCTCGAATATGTCAGCCGCGATGCCGAGAGCCGAAGGTTTAGTGTGCCCGTAATAGTCTTGGTTCAGGATTACCGCAGTCTTCGTCTCTGTATTGTATAGGCCGCCAGCGTTTATGTCGGGGTTCTTCATAGGGCCGTCATAGTAGTCCCTTATGTTGACCTGACCTCCGTCGTCTATCGCGTACACTTGCCCGTGAGGCATAACCGTATGCGAATGTGACCACCAGTTCTCACGCCAGAAGTCGTAGACGTGGTCTATATTCGTGTGCAATCTGACGTTCAATCCGTTCAGGTACGCATTGTCTACGTATCTTGCAAACCCTTTACAGTAGCCCACGAGCTCATCTCTTGCCTCAACAGAGATTCTCATCGGATATTTGGGAGAGTAGTAGTTCACTCTGCCCGGGTATTTTGTGACGTACCAGCTGCCCATTTTCGACTCTTCATCCCATTTTCAGATCTAAGCTAGCGACTTCCTGATCTTCCCTAAGTCAAGAACCATCTTGCTGAGGTTCTCTCTGCTCACCCCGTTCAGATACTCTGCGACTTCCCCCTTTTCGATTAGGATAGCCAGTCGCCTACCCTTTGATACCTCTCCGGTCAATGTCTCCTTTATGTACGCCGACGCCAATCTGCTTAGAACAAGGTAGCTGCCATCGGGCTCTTCTAACTCTAGGAAGTTCTCCAGTTCCTCAATGCTCTTCAGCAATCTAGGCGTCAACAAAATGTTGCTATCAAGGCCTTTGTCTAGGAACCTTGACGCGAACTTGACATCAGCCTGCAATGAAGGATAGATCTCATCCAGCAATCTCCCGACGACCTTCTCTCCCATAGACTCCTTTATCTCTTTGAGGGCGGTTCCTAGGCCGATGAACTCAGGTGGCAATCCGCAGGTGTAGGTTGAGGCGACAAATCTTACCCATCTTGGTGGTCTATGGAACGCTGTGTAAGCGTAGCCCATTATGCTTCTTTTCACTTCTTTGTCGGGGCACAGTCTCAGGATGCTCTCCACGTTCCTCAGCTCACGATAGTAGGCCACTTCCTCAACGTTCAGCAGTCGTTCTCTTTGGTCTGGCACGTAATCGGCGATAAGGGAGATCTTTTCCGCTATCTCAGAGAGTTCGAGAAGGTAATTCTTGGCAAGTATGAAGACCATCCGTTCTATCTCTTGAAGCTGACTCTCGTCATATTCCATGGGCGGAAGCTTGGCGGCCTCTCTCATCTTCTCGATTAATGGTCTTGTCTTTTCATCTCCGTGGTCGTATCTCAAGCCAGACTGAATCGTATAGGTTCTTGCGCCCCGGTATTCCGTCAAGAAGTTGTCAGCGTTCTCAAGTGTCATATGTCCCCTGAAAGGAAGAGCACCGCAGCCAAGAATCGGGAGGATTCTTACGTCATGCTCATCTTCAGCCTTCTTACAGCCGGAGATCGCAACTTTGCAGGAAAGGGCGGAAGCCAGATGCCCGTATAAGAGAGCGGCTTCAGACTTCCCAATGAAGACTCTGGCGTATCCTGTGGGGCTGGTGTCCTTGATGAAGAGGGAGAGCACCTGCTCCATCGAAAGGTGCTCAGCTATTCCGCCGAAGAGAGGGATTATTCTTATCTCCATGTCTTCGGTCTTCATCTTGAGATGCTTGCCCACAACCCTAAGTAAGTCTTCGCACCGGATCTTGCAGTTCCTGAGCTCTTCAGTCGTAGTAACCGCGGCTTGGACAACCTCGGTTATTCCTTGGACTCCAAAGTTGTCTGAGCAGTACTTGACTCCCTCTATGACTGCAGCCATCGTCATTAGCTGCCTGAAGGGCTCATCCTCAAAAGAACTGACCATTCTCGGCGTGACGAAAACGTCTTTGCCGGGCGTGAAATCTGTTTCTCCTCGGACCTTTCTGACGATCTGCCCGATCTGGTGGTATGGCGTCAGCTTGCCCATGTAGTCAACGAGGTATTCATCACAGTTGAAGCGGTCCTCTTTGAAAGAAAGAACGGCCTCGTCGACTTCATCTCGCACAGCAACGTGCCTCGTAGCGGAGTCAGCGTGCTGGGTAGCCATCGCCACAGGTATTTTCTGCAAATAGTGACACCTTGAATTGTACCGTCATAAGCATATAAAAACAGGATTTAAGCTTTTCGTTGCAAAAATACGATTTCCGTAAATCCCGCAACCCTCTCGAGGAATCAGGGCAACCGAGTGATTGGAATCCGGGGTCTCCACCACAAGGTTTTAATGCCACAACACAGAAAGGGAAGAACCTAGACCCAAAATCCAAATGCCACTAGTATACCTAAGAGGCCAAGGCTGTTGACTGCGAAACCCCAAGGAAACGTCAAGGTTGCCTTTCAGGGCGAACTGGGGGCCTATAGCGAGGCGGCCGTCTGCTTTTTCTTCGGGTCCTCAGCTCAACCCGTGCCCTGCAGAAGATTCTCTGATGTATTCAGAAGTGTCGAGACAGGTGGGACAGCTTTTGGCGTTGTCCCGATTGAGAACTCAATCGAAGGAAGCGTCAACCAAGTCTACGATTTGTTCCTGAAGTATGATCACAAAGTCTGCGGGGAGATCGCGCTCAGGATCGCTCATTGCCTGATAGCGAACCCGGGAACTGGTATTAGATCTATAAGGGTGATCTACTCGCATCCTCAGGCCTTGGCCCAGTGTAGAGGCTTCCTAGAAAGCCTGGACAGTGAGATGATCTCGACATATGACACCGCTGGCAGCGTTAAGATGATCAAAGAGAAACAGCTGATGGATGCTGGTGCAGTAGCTGGAGAAAGAGCTGCTGAGATCTACGGCATGAACATCTTGGCTAAGAACATATCTGACAACCCGCACAACTACACCCGTTTCTTCGTCTTGTCCTCAAATGATGCGCCCCCATCCGGCAGCGACAAGACATCCATCATATTCTCCACGAGACATACTCCCGGTGCACTCTATCAAGTCCTCGGAGAGTTCTCGAAGAGAGACATAAACCTCACAAAGATTGAGTCAAGACCTACAAAGCGAAGACCTTGGGAATACAACTTCTACCTAGACTTCGAAGGACACAGAAGCGAAGAAAAATGCGCAGAGGCTCTGGAGGGTCTAAGAAGCAAAGCAGTCTTTGTCAAGGTTCTGGGCTCGTATCCAAAGGCGCCTGAAATAACCAACGCCATTTAGTAGCGCATCGCGAGCCGCGCCATATATGGCGCCCGAGTAGTACGAAAGGCACCAAACCGTTGTATAGAAGCCGTCCATCAGGATGCGATGCCTACAGCCCTTGCCGGCTACGCCATTTAGAATGCTTAATAGCGCCACAAGCGAGAGAGCAAACACCGGTAACCTGAGAAGCAGATCTGCGATTACGTCAAGAGCCAGAATAGATCCTATTACCATAGGATGAATCAGCAAGCCACGGACAGCTTTGTGGCGAGGATACTTGTTGCGTAAAGTAAAGTAGCAGGTTCCATAGAGGAAAGCCTTCTTTACTGGCCAGATCTTCTCCGCGTGCACAACCTTGATGTCGCGTGAGTGCACAGCCTTCGAACCAGACTCGTGGACCTTAAAGGTTAGAGCTGCATCTCCACCCCATTCCATGCCGGGGTCATATCCCCCGACTTCCTCGAAGACTGCTTTCCTGTATGCGCCATTCGCAGACTTGACCAACCTTAGTCGATCCTTAGATGGTCTAATCGCCAAAGTTGCTGCCCATTTGCTTCTCTCACGTCTGAAGTAACCACCGACGGCTCCTATCTCAGGGTCACGGAAGAGCTGTAGGTATTTCTGGGTCTATTAACCTGCAAAGCTAGCGAATCTTACCTAATGGAACAAGGACTGTTAGCATCGATCGAGCTAATAGCTATAATGCACTAGCACCGGCGAGGATGAAGAGTCCCGATAAGACACCTTTTCAGAAATGGTGACCGAGAGTTCCTCCTTGACTGATAATCTCCTTGTGAAAACATTGACCCCTGAAATTCCCACAGCAGTATCTATGTTGCTTATGGGTATATGGGTTGTCGAAAAGGCTTTTATCAACCACGAGAGCACATGATTGTTTTGACGGCTAATGTGCTCGGCCGTGAGCTCCCCGTTCACTCGTACCCACAGAGTTGTGGGCCAACTCGACGGTGACAACTCGAGGTTTGCTGGGTTCGATGTGATCTTGAAATAGCAAGAATAAGGTCAAGGTCTTGAAGAAGGAGGATGCAAATGGGTTTCAAGTCGCGCGTTTCAGGTTTCTTTGCTTCCTTCTTTGGTTTGACTCAAGCATTCAAAGTCGTAATTGCTTCGAATATTCTTGAAGCCTTTGGTAGCCCTCAATGGTTTTCGATATATCTAAAACAAGACCTAGGTGCAAACGAAGAAGCTATCGGACTCGTGAATGCTGTGAAAGGGGCAGCTAGGCTCCTCTTATACCCCTTTGGAGGAGTTGTTGGACAAAGAATCAACAGGAAACAACTCTTCATGATGAGCATATTCATCGGTATCCCAGCGTACCTCATAGCTTTCTTCGCTGTCGATTGGACTTGGACTGTCCTCATGATGATAGTCCTAGGTTGTCGTGCACTCGTCATGCCTGGGGTTCAAGCCCTTGCCGGGGAAATAACCAACAGAGCTACCAGGGCCACCGTGTTCGCCTTAGATGCAACACTCATCTCCATCGTCATAGTGCTTCGTTCACCTCTACAAGGAATGATAGCAGAAACACTGGGACTTCGTTACCTATACCTATCAGGCGGGATAGCGCTGACGGGTAGTCTTCTAATCGTCTCCAAATATCTTCCAGATATCAAGAAGAATACCAGCAACGTGAAGTCCGACAAACAACCTTCGAAAGAAGTCAACAGGAAATGGGTAGAAGAAGTCCGAAAGGTGTTCGCAGTACCTAACTACAGACGGAATTTCGCTGGGCTGATATTGACCGGTACTATCTGGAGACTCTTCTACATCGGCTTGCTCCCTTTTCTGGATATCTATCTGTATGAAGAAATAGGATGGGGGCTCTTGTTCTTCGGCTTCTACGGATCAGTCAACGCTTTTCTTGCAGTGGTTCTGAGAATCCCTTTCGGAAAGCTTATGGACAAGTATTATCTGAAGCGTGTTCTTTTCTCCTTGGGACCCGTGGCTAGAGGTATTGCAGTCCTGCTACTGATATTCACGAAAGACCCCTTTCTCTTAGCAGCAATTCTGTTGATCAATTCGGTTGTCGATCTAGCTTACACTCTTTCGCTTACTGCACTATGGTATGATGCTATACCCCTTGAAAGCTACCCGACGGGAGTAGCGATAAGAGGAGTCATCTATGGGTTGTGCAACATAGTTGGGTCTTTGCTCGTCGCTCATCTCTGGGTACATCTAGGCCCTCCTATGTCATTCTGCATAATCTCAACAACGCAGATTGCTAGTAGCATCCTAGCCTTCTCTTTGGTCAGGGACATAAGAATACAGAAGTAGGTAGGTCAGACTTTCCGATCGATCGATCTTCATTGTGGGTGGGTATGACAACTGACACAAGCGGTTGCTTCTGGCGAGTTCCCTGCGTCTCCACGGCTCCTCTACAGTCTCTCGCGACCCTTAGACTTCAGGCTTCACACGGTTGAGCGCTTGGAGAAAGTCATCCATTCCGACCTTGATTCGTTCCAGCTCGTCGTGCGGAATCTTCTCATCAGTGATCTCTTCGTGTTCAAGGGCTCTCCGAAGAGCTGATGCGGCTGCTTCCTGGCACATTCTCAACAGGAGGACACCGGCGTGCTGGTCCGTCATGTCGGCCAGCCTTCCAAGGTCAACGTCATCAGCCAGAGGCATCTTACTCGTGTGAATCTTGAGGATCTCATATCGTCCTTGCCTATCAGGGATGCTAACCTCGATCTCTCTCTGGAATCTCTGCCTAAGCGATGGCTCAAGCTCTTCCGGCGATGAAGCTATGCCTATGACGACGACTCGACCGAAATCCTCAAGTAGATCTATCTCCGAGAGCAACCAAGAAAGAACCTGATTCACAGGGT
>Ga0209636_10003672_pt1 | contig 15659 bp, 19 predicted proteins | sample DeeMarSWOR152_54_FD_187464 | JGI IMG/M metagenome (GOLD analysis project Ga0209636, IMG submission 187464) | Marine sediment microbial communities from White Oak River estuary, North Carolina - WOR-1-52-54 (SPAdes) (version 2) | ecosystem: Environmental > Aquatic > Marine > Intertidal zone >...
TCCCACAGTTCAATAATCTCACAATAATTTCCGAATGATGTGACACAGGTGCAGAAGAAGTTATCAACCCCGAGTTCATAATGAGCAAGCGAGAAATTTCTTGCCGCAACAACCATCTGTGTTTCAAGCATTGTCACATCACCATGGAAACCTATGGCTCCGCAAGATGTATGTCCTGCTGATTCTCTTATGTCCATACCAAGACCTTTTTTACCTTTGCCTGTTAGTACTTTGTGTAAAATGCCTTCCGTAAAGGGTGCTACTGCTTGCAAAAGACAACTTCTTACAAAACCCCATTTATCCCCACCAGGCTTATCAACAGAGGGGATTGCTTTCTGGTGCTTGTCCCAGACCCTTGCTTTTCCTTCTCTTCTCATTTTGATTCACCTCCTTTTTTATCTTTAATTTTATAAAGTCGCGAATCAACATTTTCCTGGTAACTCTTCCAGAATTTTTCAACCTCTTCTTTACCGCCTAATTTCTTCGCCATTCCTTCCTCAACTTTGTTCATTAAATCAACAGCACCCGTTGCCTTGTAAATTGCCCTGAGTTCCTCCATATCCTTTTCAGGAATCATCCTGTGACATCCCGGGCTGTTTTCAAGATCCATTGGAACACCCCACCACTGCCTCATCTCCTTCATATGTTTGTGATAATATTCCCAGTCCTCGCCCAGTTCAGGGAAATGAGATGGTATCGGATTTGTTGCTAACAAAGTATATCCCCGGTTGAGCATGTTGTCTCCAAAAAGCCGCTTGGCAATCAACTGCTGTCTTCCTTTTTCCGATTCAGCAAAAAGTCCTGTTTTCTCAGAAAGCCGGCGAAGCGCAAGTATCACTCCCCCGGGATTGTTTCCGCGAGGACATCTCTGCTTGCACGAGAGGCACTGCCCGCAGTACCATATCTTATCTGAACTTATAAGCTCTCTTATCCTATCATCATCCCTTGACTGGGTAATATCCATCACCTCTCTTGGACTGTAGTCATAAAATTCTGCCGCGGCACAAATTGCCGTGCATGTTCCGCAGTCCATACAGGCGTGCATGCTGTGCTTTATTTCTATATCCCGTGACAATTCGTCATATAGTTTACCCATTTTTAATGTTTTGGTTTCTCCTATTTTGTAATTATTAATTATTATAATTTTATTAATAAAAATAAAAGTAAATATTTACAATTGTCAAGTCAAATATTAACAATCGTCAATCTCAAATACCTCTGCATTTTTAAATTTAAATCACAATTGATAACATGAAATCACCGTGCGAACTGGTTGTATGGTATTTGCTGCCTGCGATAAGATCGGAAGTTGCAAAAGCGCTTGACGGGGAAAATATTTTACAGAAGGATACGGCAAGGCATTTAGGCATGACCCCGTCAGCGGTATCACTTTACATATCAGGTAAGAGAGGCAGCGACATCGAACTTCCGGGGGAAATAAAATTAAAAATCTCAGAACTTGCTAAAAGGATAATTACGGAGGATATGTCCCCTGTTGATATAATGAAGGGCATCTGTACGATCTGCGTAGAGGCAAGAAAGAAGAAAATTTTATGTGACCTTCACAGAAAGGTTGATGAAGGCATATCCGATGAATGCGACTTCTGGGGAGAGGGCGGAGAATGTATTTAACTCATTTTACCTTTTTATTTTTTATATTTGTAATACTAATTTTAAAATAGTGTTACTTTATATATAATAAATGTAAATTATTAATAATAAAAATAAAAACAAGAAAAAATGCACATACCAGATGGTTTTTTAAGCTTCCCAATATGGGCAGGGATGTGGATCACAGCCCTAATAATACTTGGGTATGCGATTATGAAGGTAAACAAGAAACTCGGGGATAAGCATATTCCGCTGATGGGTGTTTTAGCGGCATTTATATTTGCGGGGCAGATGCTGAACATTCCCGTTGCAGCAGGCACATCAGGACATATGCTCGGAGGCGTTTTAGCCGCAAGTTTTTTAGGAGCAATGGCAGCATCGGTGATAATGGCGACAGTGTTTATAGTACAGGCGGTATTCTTCCAGGACGGCGGGATCACAGCCCTGGGAGCGAATATATTTAATATGGGGCTTATTGGAACGATATTTGGATATTATGTCTATAGAGGAGTAAGAAGAGTGATCGGCGAGGACAGCAAAAAAGGAATATTAATCGGAGCGGGGGTTGCGGCATGGCTGGCGGTTGTGCTGGCATCTGCCGCCTGCAGCATTGAACTTGCTGCATCGGGGGTCTTTCCCCTAAAAGAATCGCTGATAGGGATGGTTGCGATACATTCAATAATCGGGGTGATTGAAGCAGGAATTACGATAGCCGTGGTTTCGTTTGTATTGAAGGTAAGACCGGATTTGTTTAACCTTGAAAAAATTTAAAAAAATGGAGAAATATTGGATATATGGACTGGGGGCTGCGTTAATAATGGGGTGTGTAATATCCCTTCTTGCATCCTCCCATCCAGATGGATTGGAGAGGGTGGCGATAGATATTTTAGGCGGGGAAGAAGAGATGGAGGAATCGACCGCGGGCGAAGACATCATTGAGTCGCCGATGCCGGATTATGTTATCCCGGGGATAGAGAATGAAGCATTGGCTGCTTCACTTTCCGGGCTAATTGGAGTTTTATTGATGTTTATTTTAGCAGTCGGCATAGGGAAAGTATTAAAGAAGTAAGATGCATCACGATTTTTTAGATAAATACAGCCACCTGAACAGCAGGGTTCATAGCATAGATCCGAGAGTCAAGATAATCGGGTTCTTTTCCTTCATCTTTTTTGTTATCTTTACTTCACCAACTGAGTTCCAGAAATTTTATTTTTACTTTCTGCTGATGTTTTCGATTATTGTGATCTCAAAAGTCCCGCTGGCGTTCATTTTTAAGCGATCCCTTGTTGTAATCCCTTTTGTTTTACTTGTGGCGATCTTCATACCGTTTCTAAAGGAAGGAGAAGTTATGGGCTCATACTCGTTTGGCTCTTTAGAGTTCGCAATCACGTATCAGGGTATTTTGATCTTTTTCAACGTTTTGATAAAATCATGGCTGTCTGTTCTTTCAATGATAACTCTTGTTTCCACAACCCCTTTCCCGCAGCTTCTGAAGGGTTTTGAAAGATTGAAAATGCCTAAAGTTATGGTAATGATCATATCCTTTATGTATCGCTACCTCTTTATCCTTGCAGACGAGATAATGGGGTTGAAGACGGCCCGCGACGCAAGAGCGGCAGGCAATCACGGCAGGTTGTGGCACATAAAAACCATTGGGGACATCATCGGCACGTTATTCATCAGATCCTATGAAAGAGGGGAGAGGGTTTATGCAGCGATGCTTTCCCGCGGATTTGACGGGCGCATAAAAACATTGGATGATTTCAATATCAAGCGATTTGACGTTTTCTTTTTAGTATTAACTTTTTTAATTTTAATTTTAATTTTTTAACAAGAAAGAATGAAAAAAGTAATTGAAATAAGAGGTCTGGCTTACGATTATCCCGACGGCACGGAGGCGCTGAGAGGCGTTAACATGGATGTTTTTGAAAACCAGAGCGTTTGCCTGATAGGACCAAACGGTTCCGGGAAAACAACTTTGCTTTTACATTTAAATGGAATTCTTGAGGGTAATAACGGAAGCGTCAGAATTCTCGGCATGGACGTGAACAAGAATCTAAAAAAAATCAGAGCGGGGGTTGGAATGGTGTTCCAGGATCCGGATGATCAACTCTTTTCCCCAACGGTTTTTGATGATGTTGCATTCGGACCGATAAATATGGGCCTCTCGGAGAAAGAGGTGAGAGAAAGGGTTGATGATGCACTGAAGAAAGTTAATATGTCTGGATACAAAAACAAGTGCCCTCATCACCTGAGTTTTGGTGAAAAGAAAAAGATTTCCCTTGCAGGTGTTCTTTCAATGGACCCCGAAATACTGGCTTTGGATGAGCCAACCGCTAATTTAGATCCGAAAAGCAGAAGGGATTTAATTAAAATCATACAAAATCTGAAGGAAGAAGGAAAAACCATAATAACCGCGACTCACGATTTAAACGCTGTCCCCGATATCGTTGACAGGATTTATATTTTAAATAAGACGATAATCGGGGAGGGCACAACAAGAGATATGTTCTTGAATGCGGAACTTTTAAAATCACAAAACCTTGATATTCCCGACACTGCGATTTTATTTGAAGTTCTCTCGTGTTTTGGTTACGACCCAGCAAATCTGCCTCTTTCAATTGACGACGCAATCGAGCATCTTACAAAGACCATCGGGACGGAAGGGGGGCATATTCACCTGCATTTCCATGAACACACCCACGATAAGCTCACAGAGGTCAGGAAAAAGCACGGGCACCACGGGCATGTTTAGAAAAAACCTCACCCCAGCTTTGCGGCATCCCCCCTCACCAGCGCCCTGAATTTTTTGTGAGTTTCTACAACCATGTTTATCTTTTCTTTGTCTGCATTTTCCAGGTAATGCATGTGCGGGGGCTTTTCTTTTGTCTCCTTCCCCCTGACCAATTCAATCGCCCTTTCCTTGCCGCCTTCCATATAAGTGTTAATCAAAGGTAAAAGGTCCTGCATGTTAGTGGTGGCGAGACCTATGTTTGCGTATGGAACGGCATATTCATTCCCGTTAAAAACAACCGCTAACCCCCCGCCGTCTCTTACGGTTTTCAGCATCTTGAAGTCGGTGATGCTGTCGCCGACAACCACGGTATTTTTTAAACTACCGTGATGCTTTTCGAGGATATTGTTCATCGCATCAACCTTTCTCTGTCCCCCGACAACGCTCATTTTTGTGATAACATTCCCGATCTTTGTTTGCGGGAGATCTCTAAAGAAAAACCTGTCCAGGCGGTCCCTGATTTTCTCGTCCTTTTGCGGCTCTGCAGGGTATAGATAGTTTATTATTTCACTTTCCACCCCTTCTATTAACAAGAATGCCTCCCTGTCCCCTTTGAATTCCTCCCTGTATCTGTTCAGCGGAAATCTGGTGCAGGAGATATTTTCCCCCGGAACGGAAATTTGCCCCCCGATGTTGTAGGCATGCTGCTGGTAGGAAGTTGAGATAATATGGACTTTCCAGTTCATTTTCTTAAGTTCGGAAACCGCTTCTTTGGTGCCTTCAACAATTTTTGCTTTTTTCGAAACCTCTTTTATGTCATCCTCTGTTATGCCGTGGTAGATCAAAAACGGAACGATCAGTGCTAAAGTATCGCCCGGCTCATAATTCTTTCGCCCTTCAAGGGTCAGAAGGTCATCATAGCGGCTTATCACCTCAAAAATTTTGTGGCCGTTCTCAACCAGGCCCATGACCTCATAAGCATTATCCTGGGGCGACAAAGGACCTTCCAGATCAAAACATATGATATTCATTTCATAGTCATTTAATTTTATTATTAATTTAAATTAAAACAAAGATATGAAAACGACTGCGATATGTCACGGCTCCGCTACGATAATAAATGCCATCGCAACCGGCAAGGGTGCGGCATTCGGCATTGAATTGTGGACCAAAGCAGCGATCGAGTTGGACGATTCCGGAAAAATCGACGGAAAAATTAAAGATGCCCCGGGTGAGGACACGACTCTTATTGAATTATGTGCCCGCAAGGTTCTTGATCACTTTAATGCCGATTACGGCGCAAAAATCGAAACAGAAAGCAGTATCCCGATTGCCAGGGGACTTAAAAGTTCAAGCACGGCGGCTAACGCCGTTGTCCTGGGCATTTACGGGGCGCTGGCAGAAAAAGAGGATATAAGAGAGGCTGATGACCTGGCCCTTATCAACCTGGGAATAGATGCCGCAATTGATGCCAAAGTTACCATCACGGGGGCGTTTGATGACGCATCATCGGCGTATTTCGGGGGTTATGTTGTTACCGATAATACGGAAAGGAAGATATTGAAAGGGGGGGATATGGAAACACTGGATGTTTTGATTTTCGTTCCAGAGGAAAAGACCTACACGCATTCCGTTGATGTGAAAAGAATGAAGCTTTTGGAGAGGGAAGTGGAAATCGCCTGGAATGAGGCATTGAAGGGAAATCTTTATGCAGCGCTGACATTAAACGGGCTCCTGTATTCGGCAACAACGAACAATGACCCGGACATAGCACTTGAGGCATTGAATGCGGGAGCGATCGCAGCGGGGTTATCCGGAACAGGGCCCGCAGTGGCGGCTTTAGCAAAAGAAAGGGTTGATGAGATCAGAGATGCCTGGCAGGCATTTGACGGGGATGTTATAAAGACGGAGGTGAATAATGAGAAGGCGCACATAGTGGAGTGAGTTGATTGATTTTTTAACAGATTAAGTGTATGAAATTTAAAAATATGAGTTTAACTTATATAAATTAAATAATTAATTAACAAACATAAGATGACTGCCGAGATAGCAATAATGAACAAAGAGGCAATAGCCCTTGCATCCGATAGCGCGGTTACAATGATCGGGGAAAAAGGCCAAAAGATTTTTACCTCTGCTAACAAGATTTTTACACTATCAAACCACCACCCTGTGGGGATAATGATTTATGGGAATGCCATGCTTATGGGTGTCCCATGGGAGACAATAATTAAGGTTTATAGGAATAAGATAGGTAAAAAGAAATTTGACACATTGAAAGAATACTCCACTGATTTTATAAAGTTTTTAGATAATGGGAATTTGTTATTCCCTGATTCTTTACAGGAGGAATATTTACAGAACTCTATCGACTCCTATTTTAGATTTATTCGAAAAGAAATCGTAACGAGCATCGAATCGAATATCGATGAAAAAGGAGAGATTACTGCGGAAGAAATAAAACAGATAGTGTCTGAGATAATAAAAACAGACTATGAAAAATGGGAAAAAATAGATAACATTCCATCAGTTCCAAAAAGTTATAATAAGGACATAATTGACAGATATGAAAAGATTATTAATAATCCAATAGAGAAAGTAATAAAAGAATTTTTTGAAGAGTTGCCAATCTCTAAAACCAACTCAAATCAGTTGAAGAAAATCGCAGCGAGTTTATTTTCAAAATTTCCAGAACACATTAAAAGCGGAAGTATCTCCGGTGTCGTAATTGCTGGCTTTGGAGAGGAGGACACTTTTCCTTCACTAGAATCATTTCTTATGGGAGGGATATTTAATAACAAACTAAAATATAAACACGACAAGTCTTCAAAAATCGACTTTAAAACAAATGCTTTAATCACTCCCTTTGCTCAAGATGAGATGGTGCATACATTTATGGAAGGTATAGATCCTGATTTGATGATCTTTATGGAAAGATGGTTGTATAATGTATTTGATAAATACCCGGAAATTATTGTTGAAAACATAGAGGGATCTATTAACGAAAAGAAGATACTCCAAGAGAAGTTGAAAGCGGCTAGTAATAAGTTATTTGAATATTATCGGGAAGAAGTCCGAGCATATAGGAGGGAGAATTATGTTAGTCCTGTTACAAGCACAGTTTCAATGCTTCCAAAGGATGAACTTGCAGCAATGGCAGAGTCGCTCGTAAGTCTAACTTCATTCAAACGAAAAGTTACACCTGAGAGAGAAACAGTAGCTGGACCAATTGATGTTGCTGTAATTTCTAAAGGTGATGGTTTTATATGGATCGAAAGAAAACATTATTTTAAAGCAGAATTAAACCCCCAATTCGTTGCGAAATACTATAAAGAGATGCGAAATGAAAAAAAAGAAAAAGAAAAAACAGGTATATAAGTCAATAAGGGAGTTCGAGAAAAAATTTCTCCCAAAAACTTTTGAAAAAAGAAGAGGGGAAAAGCCTACAGATGCTCAAGCTCTGGGAATTATCCTAGCAGAAGAATCTTTAGAAAAAATCAGAGAACAATTAGAAGAGTAGACAAACTTCATTTAACAGAGAGCATCAAAGTAGCGGGGTTATCAGGAACAGGGCCCGCAGTGGCGGCTTTAGCAAAAGAAAGGGTTGATGAGATCAGAGATGCCTGGCAGGCATTTGACGGAGAAGTCATAAAGACAAGGGTGAATAATGAGAAGGCGCATATAGTGGAGTGATTTTTAGAAACTTAAGTATATTATCGCGGAACCATTCCGGAAAGAAATAATAATGGAACAGGAAGAAAGCAAAATCGAGAGTATTTGCATGCTGAGCACGCACGGGTATTTCGATCCGGTTCCCCACCTGGGAAGGACAGACACCGGCGGACAGGTTGTTTATGTGCTCCAGTTAGCCAGGGCTTTGTCCGCACGCAAAATAAAGGTTGACATCTATACGCGGTGGTTTGACCCATCCAAGAAGCAAATCGATCCCGTCCCAGGGTGCCAGGGTGTAAGGGTCATCCGGATACCAGCAGGGCCGTGGGAGTTCATTCCCAAGGAAGAGATCTATGATATTCTACCGAAACTTGCGAGAAATATGATGGAATTCATCCGGGAAAAGAACATTCACTATGACCTCTTCCACGGTCATTACGTAGATGCGGGGATCGTAACGCTTGATGTTGCAAATGCGTTCGATAAACCGGCGTTCTTCACCGCTCATTCCCTGGGGGCGTGGAAGCGTGAGCTGATGGGCGGAGACCTCGGGGAGATGGAAAAGAAGTATAAATTCAGCCACCGGATATCAGAGGAACTTAGAGTTTTCAAGTCAGTGAGGGCGCAAACAGTAACAACCGATGTACAGAAAGAAAAATTAAGGCATTTATATGATTTCACATCAGACAATATCGTTGTTATCCCTCCCGGTGTTGATGTTCACACCTTCCGCTCCCAATGGGTTGGTGAAAAAAAGGTGAAAACCGGCTTACCAGATAAATATATTTTTTGCCTGAGTCGGATAGACTCCAATAAGGGGCACGACCACCTGCTCAATGCATTCGATATTGTGAGAAAAGCAATACCGGATGTTCAACTTGTCATCGGCGGCGGATCTCTCAAACCGCACGATAGAGAACTGGAGATTATAGCCGCGATGAAACAGATTATAGATGAGGAGGAAATGCACGACAGGGTGCAAATAGTGGGTTATGTTCCCGATGAACTGCTTGTTCCCGCCTATCAGCAGGCGGAGTTATTTGTAATGCCGTCAATTTTCGAGCCGTTCGGTATGGTCTCGCTGGAAGCGATGGCATGCAGCAAACCGGTTGTTGCCCCTAAGTTAGGAGGAATCAACAATGTCATCTCCTCTGGGAAGAATGGTTTATTAATAGACCCCTCCAATGCAAATGAATTTGCCGATGCCATGATCATGCTCTTGAAAGACCCAAAGTTGGCTGAAAGTATGGGCAAAGAGGGATCTAAGACCGTTCATAGATACTTCAGCTGGGAGGCAATCGCTGGGAGGCATATATCATTTTATGAGAAGTTCATGGACGGATACAATAATTTTTAACACGTCAAATGGATTATCGCGGAGTCCTCACCCCCCATCTCAACCTTCTTCCCCGCCAATTCACCGGATCTATATTCCTCGAGCGCTATTCCTTTACCCTCCAGATACGCCCTTGCATCTTCACTCAAACTCAATAATCCCGAAGATCCCGTGCCGATAATCACCCTCCTGGTTTTAGGGGTCACTATTCGTTCCACTTCCTCTTTTGAGACCTTATGCGATGTCCCGAATTTGCTTCTTGATATGTTCTTGAGTCTTCTTTCAACCCCGCCGTTCACCACCCACAAATCGGTCAAATATTCCTTACCCTCAATCCTGATCCTGCCGAAAGAATAACTTTCTACCTGCATTTTATTCCTTATTATAACCCTTGGAGATAAATCAATTCTTATCAACCAACCGGACTTTCCGAATGATCCACTCCCCTCTAACCCCATCCCATTTTACATCCTTTTCCAGGATTTCTACCCGCTTTTTAAATATCGGCGCATCCAAAACAATGGTTTCATAATCGCCCCCTTCCCCCCCGATATCGATTCCGGATTTCCCCTCCAGTTTCATTAATTCATCCAGTGTTTCATAATTCAACTCCCTGCCCAGCCAGGTTTCGTCCAGACACTCGGCAGAGACGCTTATGAATATTATCTTAAAACCCGCGTTTATCGCATCCCTTATCAATTCTTCATGCGAGTGCTGCCAGTAGGGTGCATAAACCTCTAAATCCAATTCCCTGCAGATTTCACTTACCCCATTGTACTGATAATTTGAATGTACTGCCCCCACGACAACCCCTTCGATCCCGTAATCATTTTTCAAGGTTAGAACGGCATCTCTTAAATCGGAATTTTCTTCCGGCGGAACCCCGGATGTCTTTCTCCGCACTACCGGGATCCCGATTGCATCTGCCGAATAGGACACGAGATTTATGTTTGATGTGTGATACATGTAACTGTCGTCTCTTTCTGAAATCATGGACAAGAGCACTGGAACATCATAATTCTCCAGTGCTCTGTATAATGCCATTGTGCTGTCCTTCCCGCCGGAAAATAATGCCGCAAGTTTCAATTTTGAATTTTGTTTTAGGGTGAATCTTATTTGCCCAGTAAGACAACCCTGCTGTCTTGCTTAAAATCCTTTATTTCGTAGCCCGACTCCCTTTCCAATTCCTTCGAAAACCCCGTGATTTCATCAAAAGAAGGCATATCATCAAGGTTCATTCTCTGCCGGGATGCCCCCACGAACATATATGCCTTTACCTCAACCCAATCCGGCTGCGACCTGTCGATCAATAAAGCGTATTCTTTCGCACTGCCAAGATTCCAGTTTCTGACCATGGTCAATCTGATCGCTTTCCTGGTTTCCAGCGAAGGAAAAAGAGCGACCGTCTCCATTATCCTGTCCCAGCCGTTCGGGATTATCGGGTTGTCGATCCTTTCATATGTTTTTTCATTTGGCGCATCAAGCGACAGGTAAAGTTGGGTTGGAAGCTCCCCCAGATTTTTCAATCTCCCCGGAAGAGTGCCGTTTGTAACCAGGAATGTCGTGAATTTTCTTTTATTAAACTCTTCTATTAATCCGCCAATCTTGGGATATATTGTCGGCTCGCCGGATAGGGAGATTGCGGCCTGGTTCGGGTTCTGTGCCTCCTTAAATTTTTTGTGGTTAACCCTCTCCGGAATTCCCCCGAACCCGCTTAAAAGTATTCTCTGGGCGTCTATTGCATTATCAATAATATCCCCGGGCTCATCATACTGCTGCATTTCAGTGCCAATGGTGTGCTCGATATTCCTCCAGCAAAAAACGCAGCGATGGGTGCACCACGCCACCGCAGGGGTCATCTGCAGGCACCTGTGAGATTCTATACCATAGAACTTCTGCTTATAGCAGAATCCCTCGTCAAGGATGCTTTTCTTCGTCCAGTGACAGACTTTCACTGCGGAATGGTTTCCAACAATCTTATAATGCTGATGCTCCAATATACCCCTGAGTTTTTTTGGAATCATATTTTTAATTATAGTAAAGAAAAAGAAATCAATAATCCCCTGATGCTTTCTCATTGAAATGCCAGGGGCTGGATCCTTATTCCGTATACTTTGTGGGCGTTCATTCGTGACCATTCACAATTTGGAGTTCGCTTCAACCACTCAACATAATTATCAATAAACCTCAACCGCTCTTCGAAGTTTTTCTTCTTCTCTTTCTTGAGTTCTTGTAGATCTATTTTCATTGTAGCGCAGATCCTGATCTAAAAATTTTATTCGATTTTATTGATTAGGATCATGTATCTAAAAATTCATCGTTAAAATAAAGAAAAAAGTAAAGTCAATAACATTCTAATGCTTTTTCGATCACATCCAATCCCCTCACGATGTTTTCCATGGAGGTGGCGTAACTCAGTCTGATGAAACCTTCCCCCTGGGTTCCAAATGCGATCCCGGGAACCGCTGCAACCTTCGTTCCTTCCAGATCAAGCAAATGAGCACAGAACTTCATGGAATCTTTCTCGTAATCCGAGACGTTCACGAACGCGTAAAACGCCCCCTCCGGTTTTGATATGGACAGCCCGTCAATCTCCCCCACCCGTCCAACAATGAAATCCCTTCTTTTTCTGAACTCGGACACCATTGCTTTGATATCATCCCCGGGATTTACATTTTCCGTACCCTTAAGCGCTGCGACCCCCGCTTTCTGGACAAACGAGGTCGCGCATGAAACAGAGTGCGCCTGTATCTTGTTCATGGCTTTTATTATTTCAGCTGGTCCCGCGGCATATCCCAGGCGCCAGCCGGTCATCGCATAAGCTTTGGAGAAGCCGTTTACCGTTATCGTACGATTTTTCATTTCATTAAAGGATGCGATACTTACATGCTCTTCGTCATAAATTATTTTCTCATAGATCTCATCAGATACTGCGATCAGATCATGCTCTATGCAGATATCCGCTATTTTCCTCATGTCATTTTTATTTAAAACCGCTCCGGTTGGATTATTTGGAGAGTTTATTACTATTGCTTTGGTTTTGTCCGTAATTTTTTCCTCAATAATCTCAGGTATCAATCTAAATTTATCCTTTTCATATGTGGGGACAAATACCGGCTCTCCTTGCGCCATCTGGACCATCGGGACATAGGAGACCCACCACGGATCAGGGATAAGCACACCATCCCCCGGGTTTACCACAGCAAGCATTGCTTCATAAAGAATCTGCTTTGCACCCGTGGAGACTATAACATCATCAGGTATGTAAGAAACATTATTCTCCTTTTCTAATTTCTCTGCGATCGCTTCCCTCAACTCTGGAACCCCCAGGGTCGGAACATAGCCGACAAAGCCGTCATCAAGTGCTTTTTTCGCTGCGTCCTTTATATACTTTGGGGTGTCGAAGTCAGGCTCTCCGGCACCAAAGCCGATAACATCCTCCCCTTTCGCCTTCAACTCCTTGGCTTTCGCATCTATAGCCAGGGTTGCTGACGGAGATATTTTTTTTGTTCTGTGTGAGATCATTTTACTCTAAATTTTTGAATTCGTTTAAAAACACGCTCCAATCTTTTTTGCCCTTTTTCAACATACCTTTATCAATGTGCTGTCTTAAATTCTGACCGATTCTAAATGAATATCTATTAAGCGCGTCACCCCTTACTTTTTTATAATCCTTAACACTCATCACTATACATTTGTGCTCTTCATTTTCATCAACAAAACACCAGATAAAGAAATGATTTTTATCCTCAAATAAGTTCCTTGGTTTCATTGTCAAACCATAATTTCTGCCATCATCCACGCCCCTGAGGCTGCTAAAGAGATTTGTATCAGGATCACCCATAGAGTACAAAGTATCTGCATCCATCAATAAATTATTATATTTTATTAATAAAAAATTAAGTTGCCCTATTTAATATCATTTTTTATTTATCCCGTTTTTCGCAAACAGCGATTAGCCCTAAACAATCATCGGGTGGTCCCGCCGCTAGATTTTTTTTATAATAATTATTTAAAAAAATGAAGAATTTTTTAATAAAGTTTATTTCATTGAGGGGATATAAAAAATAACCTAAATATCTCAAACCAAGAAAAATTTTTCTTTTATAACCCGTTTTTGAATAACCTGATATGTCAACTACCTTAAAAGATGACTCTAATGTTTTAGCCAAACTTTCTTTAGTGAAATGTTGATAATGTTTTTTACATAAAGGTAAATTTTTAGACGGTACGGCAACAATCAATTTACCCTCCTTTTTCAAAACGTTTGATATGTTCTGCAAAATTATAGGGATCTTTTCTGGAATGAAATGTTCAAGAGTTTCTATTAAAAGCACATAATCAAATTTATATTTTAAATTAAGATCCTCCAAATCCTGAACAAAAAATTCAACATCGGGGTTAAATGATTTAGCAAAACCTATCGCATTCTTTGAAAAATCCACCCCAACGATTCTAATATTTTCCTTGCTTAGTTCATGGCAGAATCTGCCGTCACCGCATCCCGCGTCAAGAATTAACTGGCTATTATAGGGCTTAAGTAAATTTTTAACTTGTTCCATATGGTTCAAGTATTCTATACTCCACATAAATCTATAACTTCCTAATTTTAAATCCAGATAATGATACGGGAAATTGTATTCATCTTCCTGATGTTCCTGTTCTTCCGTTAACCGATTCATTTTTATATTCAATTATTTTTCAGCAAATACAATATATCCGGTGGGACATTTACTTTTCCAATGGAAGTTTATTTTTGCCATTAATGGACTTAATAAATTTTTACCACGAAAGTTTATAAGTTGCCATATACTATGGGTTACATTGCCAAGTGGGTACACTTCAACATCTCTATAATCCCTAAATAGATATCTAAGTGAATCTTCCGTGAACCTAAAATAATCTTTCGGGCCAGGATGAATTGGTTGTATAAATCGGGTTGAAAGGATACAGTGCCCTCCCTCTTTTAAAATATAATTTATATTATTTACTGCCATCTGTGGTTCTTGGATATGCTCTAATACTTCAGTAAATACTATGGTATCAAAATAAGATTTATATTTTTGTATTGTTTTTTTGTCTAATATATCCCCCACAATATCGGGGTTATGCTTATCAGATATATCCATCCTTGAATATTCTTTATGTGGAATAAGTTTTTTATATGGCGAATCCTTTGAACCAACATCCAATACCACCCCCTTCCTTTTAATCTTCCTTTTGATTATCTTCTTCATTTCATTATCCAATATTATTCTTGATACTGTTCTCATTTTCACAAAAATAAATCCTTAACTTTTACATTTTTTTTAGTGTATTCAATCACTTTCCTGTAACCATTCTCCTGTATCTGCTTATAAAGTTTATCATTTTCCAATAAATCCATTGTTTTCTCTGCCAATTCTTTTGCCTGCCAGGTCTTTAATATTAAACCAGTTTCTTTATCATCTATTATATTTTTCATAGCAGGAATCTTTGAAACTATACAGGGAACTTTTGCAAATAATGATTCTTGCAGCACATTCGGGGTGCCCTCAAAATTGCTTTTGCTTAACAACCAAAATATATCTGCAACTTTATAGTAACTCCATATATTTTCATGTTTCACAAAACCTGCAAAAAATACCCTTTCCGATACACCATTCTTCCTTGCAATCTCTATTAAATTTTCTTTTTCATTTCCTTCACCAACAATTAAATATGCATAATCACTCGGAAGGCGTTTAATTGATTTAATCCCTAAATCAATATTTTTTCCTTTTGTTAAGCGAGCAATTGTTAATATAACCTTTTTATCATTCAGATCATATTTATTAATAATTTCATCGGGTTTGCAATCTTCAAAGTATTCTGTATCTGAAACAGGTCTTGGCGAAAAAATCAATTTGCCTTTAAAACCAAATTTCTTGGCGTAATCTCTTAAAGAAGCCCCGTTGTATAGTAGCGTATCTATATTTTTAAGAGCTAAATAATCCAGGAGATAAAATATATCTCCATATATGGATCTTATTCCTCCCCCTGCTTTTATCATTTTAGGTGTCTTATCTCTTAAAAAACCGATTATTCTATATTTATCAGATTTTGGGACCAGCGAGGCTAGATATAGAAAGGGACAGTAAATATAATCGGGTTTTTGCTCCCTGATCACCTGTTTAATTCTTTTTCCAAAACTGAAAAAATCTATTATCTGTCTGTAAGAAGCACTCTTGAAAAGCTCTATCTTAATATTATCCTCTTTTTTTATAATCCCTCTTTTAATGTTACTTAAAGAAAGTATGTAATAATCATTTTTTCTATCATATGCA
>Ga0209636_10003673_pt1 | contig 15655 bp, 13 predicted proteins | sample DeeMarSWOR152_54_FD_187464 | JGI IMG/M metagenome (GOLD analysis project Ga0209636, IMG submission 187464) | Marine sediment microbial communities from White Oak River estuary, North Carolina - WOR-1-52-54 (SPAdes) (version 2) | ecosystem: Environmental > Aquatic > Marine > Intertidal zone >...
CACTTCAGTGGACGTGCGACCCGCTGAAACAGGCACTGTGGACCAAATTTTCGTAACTGAAACAGGGGAAGGCAGCAAACTAGTCAAGGTTCGCGTTCGTGATCAGCGCGTTCCTGAACTGGGCGACAAATTTGCTTCACGACATGGACAGAAAGGCGTCATTGGAATGATAGTCCCGCAAGAGGACATGCCATTCAGCCTAGACGGCGTGGTTCCAGACATAATCATTAATCCCCACGCTATGCCTTCACGAATGACGATAGGACAATTCCTAGAATCAATGGCAGGGAAAGTAGGCTCAGCCAGAGGCAAACCAGTGGACGGCACACCGTTTGTGAACGAGAGACCAGACGACCTCAAGCGCATGCTTAAGCAGCTGGGCTTCAGCCACACAGGTAGAGACACACTGTACAACGGCATCACAGGCGAACGATTTGAAGTCGACATTTTCATGGGAGTTGTCTACTACCAGAAACTGCATCATATGGTTGCCGACAAGATTCACGCTAGGGCGCGGGGACAAGTGCAGATGCTGACAAGGCAGCCGACTGAGGGTAGAGCCAGAGGCGGCGGCTTACGATTCGGCGAAATGGAAAGAGACTGTCTGATAGGTCATGGTGCGGCTATGTTGTTGAGAGATCGACTGCTCGAAGAATCTGACCGATATCTGCTCTACGTTTGCGAAAACTGCGGCTACATTGCTTTCTACGACATCAAACAACGCAAATACGTATGCCGCGTATGTGAAGACAAAGCCAGCATTTCACCGGTGGTTGTATCTTACGCTTTCAAACTACTTCTGCAAGAACTAATGAGCCTATGTGTGACCCCCAAGCTCAGGCTGAAGGAGAGAGCATAGCAATGGCCGTTGCAGTTGGAGAAGAAGCGGTTCACAAGATCGTTGATCAGATCTACTTCGGCCTCATGTCCCCGCAGGACATACGCAGATTGTCAGTGGCTGAAATCCAAACAGCCGATACCTATGATGAGGACGGCGCTCCGATCACATCTGGACTTATGGACGGACGATTGGGCACATTGGAGCCGAGGCAAAGATGCAGAACTTGCGGCAACACCGCTATAAGATGCCCAGGGCATTTTGGACACATTGAACTAGCCGCACCAATCATTCATGTAGAGTTCACGAAAATAACCCATGACTTACTGAACTCAACCTGTCGAAACTGCGGTCGCATTTTATTGCCTGAGGAGCGAATTACTAAGCTGAGACAGAAAATCGAGAAGACACGCAAGCTTCTGGGAATAGTACCAGATGACCTTTACAAGAAGGTATTTCACGAGTCAAAAGGCAAAGAGTGCCCACACTGCGGCGCTCCCCAATTCAAAAATGAATTTACCAAGCCCTCAACTTTCCATGAGATTTCAGAGGAAGGCGCATCAAGATTAACTCCCAGCATGATTCGTGAGCGACTTGAACGAATACCTAGCGAAGATTTGGAACTGTTCGGCTTTAACCCGCTTGTGGCACGGCCAGAATGGATGATTCTACAGGTGCTGCCTGTTCCACCAGTCTATGTGAGACCATCCATTACACTGGAGTCGGGAATTCGTTCAGAAGACGACCTGACGCATAAACTGGTGGATATCATCCGCATCAACCAGCGCTTGAAGGAAAACATGGAGGCAGGCGCGCCAACACTTATCATTCAAGACCTTTCTGAACTGCTTCAGTATCATGTCACTACTTACTTTAACAATGAAGCCTCGGGCATTCCACCAGCACGGCATCGTTCAGGCAGAGCGCTCAAAACGCTTTCACAACGCCTTAAGGGGAAAGAAGGTAGATTTCGAAGCAATCTTTCTGGCAAAAGAGTCGACTTTTCAGCTCGTACCGTAATTTCTCCAGATCCAAACCTCGACATAAGCGAGGTCGGCGTGCCCTTAGATGTGGCAATGCGGCTTTCCATGCCTGAGAAGGTCACGGCGTGGAACACTGAACAAATGCGCAAACTGATAATCAATGGTCCTGAGAAGTATCCAGGAGCTCTCTACATTGTCAGACCAGACGGCAAACGCATCCGTTTGGAATTCGTGACAGACAGAGAGAAGATCGCTGAAGGCATTGAGCCAATGTTTGTTGTTGAACGCCACCTCAAAGACGGAGATATTGCGATATTCAACCGACAGCCTTCTCTGCACCGCATGTCAATCATGGCGCACTATGTTAAAGTGTTACCTCACAAAACCTTCCGCCTCCATCTAACAGTCTGCCCACCATACAACGCCGACTTCGATGGAGACGAAATGAATCTTCATATACCACAAAGCGAAGAGGCGCAGACTGAAGCACGTTTGCTTATGCAAGTGCAAGATCAGATTCTCTCACCTAGATTTGGCGGGCCAATAATCGGCGCTAAAACCGACTTCATCACAGCCGCCTATTTACTAACCAGAAAGTCAACTCTTCTTGACCGGGAAGAAGTATGCAAGCTCACACTTGCAGCGGAATATGATGGACCGATTCCAGAGCCTGATGTGAAGAAGCCCGAGCCGTTCTGGACTGGCAAGCAGATTTTTAGTCTGTTCATTCCCAAAGATCTGAACTACGCTTTCAAGTCAGCTACATGTATCGCGTGTGCGAAATGTTTACGTGAAGAATGTGAACATGACGCTTACGTAGTCATTAAAGATGGTGTTCTCAAATCCGGAGTCATGGACCGCTCTGCGATAGGCGCTGAACAATCTGAGTCCCTTCTGCACAGAATAATAAAGGATTATGGCCCAGCTAAGGGTCGCGAATTCCTGAACAACGTGTGCCGACTGCTCAATATGTTTATGACTGTACGGGGCTTCACGTACTCCTACGACGAGATGGAACTGCCTTCTGCTGCCCAAAAGAGGATTCGTCAGATTATAACTGATTCTGAGGAAGCTATAAGCAGGTTAATAAAGCAGTACAGAGACGGAACCCTGTCTCGCCTCCCGGGTCAAACCCTAGCAGATTCTTTCGAAATCTACGTTATGAACGAGTTGGCTGAGGCGAGAGACAAGGCTGGCAGAACTGCTGAGAATGCTTTTGCACATGACAATTCAGGTTTGATAATGACTCAAACGGGGGCGCGAGGATCGAGCCTAAACATTGGTCAAATGACAGCGGTCGTGGGACAACAATCAGTGCGCGGAAAGCGGATCATGAGAGGCTATCTTGAACGAGCCTTGCCTCACTTCAAGCTTGGCGATCCATCGCCTACTGCCAGAGGTTTTGTTGATGCTTCCTATCGTGAAGGACTTGACCCAGTTGAGTTTTTCTTCCACTCTATGGGTGGACGCGAGGGCCTGGTCGACACTGCAGTTCGAACACAGCAGAGCGGTTACATGCAGAGACGCCTAATCAACGCATTGGAGCATTTACGCATCGAATACGATGGAACAGTACGCAACTCGACCGGCGAAATAATCCAATTCCAATATGGCGAGGACGGAATTGATCCTGCCAAAAGCGACCATGGCAAAGCAGTCAACGTAGCCCGAATCGCAGAGCAGATCAGAATCATGGTGGAAAAGGGTAAGCCTGCGCCTAAAGAATACATCAAAGAAGCTGTCGAGCAGGCAAAGGATAGACTGACGCCAATGCTGGTTGCCGAGTTAAGAGGAGAAATGAGCAAGGAAAAGTTGACTCGCAAAGGTGTTGAAAAAGCAGTAGAGTTAACTCAGGAGAATTTCAAGCGAGCGCTCGTAGAACCAGGCGAGGCTGTAGGAATAGTTGCTGCTCAATCCATTGGTGAGCCAGGCACTCAGATGACCCTTAGGACGTTCCATTACGCAGGTGTGAGAGAACAAAACGTCACACTGGGTTTGCCGCGTTTGATTGAAATAGTTGATGCACGCAGAATGCCATCTACGCCCATTATGGCTATTTATTTAGACAAGGAGCACCGAGCTAGCAAGAGTAAGGCCACCGAAGTGGCGCGTGAAATAATCTCGACCACATTACAGGACATCACAAGAGCCGTGTATGTTGCGCCCGAACTTGAAGAAGTTGTAGTTCAAACCGACCGAACCATGATGGAAGACCGTGGCGTATCGCTTAAGGAGCTTCAAGAAACCTTGCGCCTGCCCAGCGCCACTCTGCGAACCAAGGGTGACAAATTGTACCTCAAGCCCAAGAAAATTGACCCGCGAAAATTACAGGACAAAGTAGCCACACACCATGTGAAGGGCATTCCAGGCATTAGGAGAGTGCTTGTAACTGAGGAGAAGGGTGAATGGGTCATCCGCACTGACGGCTCCAACATGCCTAAAGCACTCGAAATCCAAGGTATAGACCCCACTCGTACAATCACAAATCATATTCACGAAATCGCTAAAACTCTTGGCATTGAAGCTGCCAGAAATGTAATAGTTCACGAAGCCATGGGCGTCCTCGAAGAGCAAGGCTTGGACGTGGACATCCGGCATGTCATGCTCGTCGCAGATATCATGACAGTTACGGGCGATGTGCGCCAAATCGGTAGACACGGCATCAGCGGCGAAAAGTCCAGCGTGCTAGCCCGAGCCGCCTTTGAGATAACTGTGCCTAACATTGTTGACGCTGCCATCAAGGGCGAGAGCGACCCATTGAAAGGTGTAACCGAAAACGTTATTGTAGGGCAATCCATACCTATCGGCACGGGATTGGTAGATCTTTACATGTCAACGCTTGCACGAGGAAGCAGTCAATGATCGATATCGACCGAGCAATTGCAACTACGGCCAAAACTGGCAAGGTTATGTTTGGCGCCAACAATGCATTAAGAAACGCCAAGCTGGGCAGAGGAAAACTCATTGTCGTAGCCTCTAATTGTCCGCGCAGCATAGTGGACGACGTAACATACTACGCCAAGCTTTCTGGTATTCCAGTAGTGATTTATAAAGGCTCAAGTATAGACTTGAGCATGAGATGTGGCAGACCATTCATGGTTTCGGCCTTGACTGTTCGTGAGCCAGGCGATTCAGACATACTCAATGCTGTACAAGAAGAGCCAAGGGTAGCAGAGGAAGAAGCAGAGATGACTGCGGAGGAAATCGATGAACAGCGGTATTAGGCTCACGAGCAAAGAAATGCGTTACATAGCGTTGTTTGAAAGCATAACAGGCGCAACGGTTAGAGACTGCATTGTGGACGACGAACAAAGCCGCATAATTTTTGTAGTTAAGGAAGGCGACATTGGCGTAGCCATAGGCAAAGGCGGCAAAAACATTCACCTGCTCGAGAGAATGACAGGCAAGAAACATGAGATCATCGAGCATTCCGCGAACCCGCAGCAATTCATCAGAAACGCTTTGAAGCCAGCCCGTGTGAACGAAATCCGTATAACCGAACGCCTAGACGGCAAGTCAATTGCCGTTGTGGCGGTGAACCCACGCGACAAAGGTGTCGCCATAGGAAAGAATGGACGCAACGCAGAACGAATCAGATTCTTAGCCAAACGTTATTTCCAGATTCAAAACGTGAGCATCACGTAATGAATTTACTTCCATTGGATTTCGCTTCATTTTCTTGTTGATGTCTACTGCCAAACTAGAGAATGCCAGCATGTTTTAATTTTGATTCCACGTCGTCTAGCCCGAGCTTTCTGAGTATTTCAGGTTTGGGCAAACCGTTCTTGTCCCAGCCCATAGCCTCGTAGTATTCCTGCTTCTGCTCTTCGAAAAGCTCTCTGTTTACCGCTTTTCCTTTATATGGCCCCATCGGCAAAGGTTCATAGAATCTTGGAGGATTGTCGTCATCTACGTTGGCTTTCCATTTGAGGTCTGGTCCGCCGAGCAGTAGCATGACTCTCTGCATTTGGAGTATGCGCAGAGCGTTTGTTTCATACCAATTTTGGCGCAGTTCTTGCCAGCCTGTGACAGCGCTGAAGAAGTCCCAGATCAGGTCGATGCCTGTCGAAAACGTGTTGAAGGAACAGTACACACCTGAATCGTCTAGTATCGTATTGAACTCGCTGTTTTCAAGCTCAGTCGGCGTCGAAGGCAACGATGTATGATCACCAGCCTGAACGTTGCAGGCGTATGCCATGATGTCGGGAAAATCTCGACCGCTTCTAAGGCCATGTGCACCGATGGCCATGCCCTTCTCAGCCACCGCATACTGCGTTAAGTTCATACCTTTCTTCTTTCCAAGTTCCACTGCAGCCCGATAGGAACCTTCAGCAAACAAAGCGCCAAGTCCTTCGCGTTTGGCAATCTTTCTGGCTAGTTCTCCAAATGCTTTAGTGTTGCCCCATTCCAGTTGAATACCGTCCAGATCCTCCTTGCCCACCACACCGCGCTGATAGAGCTCAGCCGCGAAAGCCAAAGTGTTGCCGCCCTGTATTCCACAAAAACCCAAATCGTCAATCAATGAAGAGAGGTAAACGTTGTCTTCAGGTGTGAAAATGCCCAGGTTTGGTCCCAGATATGCCTGTAGCTCATAGTCTGGGTTATCCGTGATGCAACCCTTGAACTCACCTGTCTTGGGCATGGCAATCTTTAAGCATGAAGTAGGGCAGCCGTAGTCAGCCCAATAACGTTTGACCCACAGCCTCTGCTCAAACTTATCAACTGCAAAACCTCTCTCATCATGCCACTCATCCTGCCAGTTTCTAACAGGCTCAGAACTAGTTTTGGCACCGACAGTGTAGCCTGCTGCACCAGTGCCCCATCTTCTGAAGGAATGAGACTTGAAGCATTTTTTGTCCGCCTGCTTAATTAGCTCGCGCACTTTTTCGATGTCTTCGACTTCTGGAAGTGGTCCTAAGCCTTTGGTAACTATGGCCTTCAAGTTCTTGCTGCCCATCACTCCACCATATCCACCGTATCCGGCGGCATGAGTCCATTTCTCCATAACTGCGGCGATTCTTGTCTGATTCTCGCCTGCAGGTCCAATGTAAAGCACTTGCGGTTCCTTCAGCTCTCCGTACTCTGTGAAGTTGGCTTTCAGCTCTTTTCTGCCTTCTTTGGTTAGGATTTTCAGAGTTTGCTTGCCGTCTTTGCCCCATACATGGTTGGCGTCTTTGATTGAGATTTGATCTTCAAAGATCGTGATGTAGCACGGTTTTGAAGCCTTGCCCGTTACTATTACGCCATCGTAGCCAGCGCATTTGAGCTCTACGCCGAACTCTCCGCCTACAGTGGAGCCGACCATGCCGTTGCTCTGTGGCGACTTACCTGATACGCAGACTCTAGCGCCTGGAAAGAAACCAGTCAAAGGACCAGTCAGAATTGTCAGCACATTTGCTGGTGCAAATGGGTCAACGGTTTCCCATTTCTCGCCCAGTCTGTCCCAGAGAATCTTGGCGGCCAAGCCTCTGCCGCCGATGAAGCTTTTCAGAAGATTCTCGTTGAACGTAGTTTTCGTTATCTCTCCTGTCGAAAGGTCAATGTCTAAGAATTTGCCAGCGTATCCTCGCATCTTAAATCATCCCCTCGCCTGCCTCGCCGTACAAGTTACGCACTACCTCACGCGTTATTTCCTCAGGCGTGCGCGCATGAATTTTGTAAACTTGCCATGAGCTTCGAGTAGTTGTCTCAAGCGCATCCCAGTTACCTTCTTGACAGACCTTGACGCATTGAGGCCGCCCCTCGCACAAGTCACAGATTAGGATTGTTTTCTTGACTGGGTGAAGATGGGGAACTCTTCCTGGGCATGAAGAGATGCATACTCCACAAGCGGTGCATTTTTCATCATCCACAAGGACCGCGCCAGTTTTCTGGTTTATCGATAGCGCGCCTGTAGGGCAGGATTTGACGCATGGATAGTCTTCACATTGTACACAGAGGTGTGGCACTTCAGCGCCTGGGACAAGCATGAACACGCGAACACGAGATGCCTCTGGCCAGATTCTTTTTTCATGATGAAGTGAACACGCGATTTCACACTTTCGGCATCCACTGCATTTCAGGAAGTCTCGGGCAATCCAGATTCTTTTGCGAGAACGCATGGCTTCTCCTTCGCTTGGCTGTGAAAGACTATGCATACATACGGATTCTTATTAGCGTGTCGTTTCGGTCGTGCGTTTTGACTGCATGAGAAAGAGACGAGAATTCAAGTTCTCGCAGTTGATTCTACAGCCAGATGGTTACAACAGCCAGTTCAATCAAGGCTAATATGAAGACGACTATCACGAAGATTATCACCGCTATTATGCTGATGACGAGGGCTTTTAGCCACCCACAATCAAAGAAATGCTTCACCAGAGCAAGCCAGAGTATCAGTTGTATTATCGCAGCCCAGAGACCTGGGAAGAACGCCCCAATCAGTGTACCGACAACTGTTCCGAGCACAACTATCCAGACAGCGTCAGTAAACTTCGCCTTATCTTTACCTGCAAGAGCTCTACCAGACAGCCAAAGAACTGGCGCCAGTATAATGGTGTTGACGATTACGCTTATGATCAGCGCCTCTAATGCCACAGCCATCTTCATTCCTCCGAAATGGCTTTAGAATGGATGGAACGCTTAATAACGCTTGCACGTGCGAATCCAAAGTGATGACAGATGAATATAGTGGCTGTCAACAAGGAAAACGTGTCCAAAACGGGATTCCTCTGTTACATGAGCAAGAAAAAAACCGAGGGGTATCAAAGAAAACTGAGATGGCTCAAGGACAGGTTTGACGAAGGCATGAAGATCAAAATGCTTGATCTCAATCAAGGGGGCAGAGGATTCATTGAATACATTCCAGGTGACTATGCATGGAGGCCTGTAACGCTGAAGGACACATGTTCATACACTGTATGTGGGTTGCTGGAAAAAGCAAGGGCAAAGGCTACGGCTCCTTGCTACTCAACGAGTGGGCAAAAGACGCAAAAGAGGCTGGGATGAAAGGTGTAGCAATGGTCACAAGCGAAGGAAACTGGCTAGTTGGCAAGAAATTCCTTCAGAAAAACGGTTTCGAATCGGATGACCAATGTCCTCCTTTTGAACCTATGGTCAAAAAATTCAACAATGCTCCATCACCCTCTTTCTCTGGGAATTTCGAAAAGAAGCTAAAGAGAAGCGGCGAGGGTCTCACAATTATTCGTTCAGATCAGTGCCCATACATTGATGCTGGAGCAAGGGTAGCAATGGAAGCGGGAAATGAACTCGGAATAAGAACTCAAGTTGTGGAACTGAAAAGCGCTGAAGACGTTAGACAACCGTCTCCTTCCCCATAAGGTGTTTTTCACGTAGTCTGCGATGGGAAGCTGTTGAATTATCATGTTATGCCAAAAAAAAGAACTGATAGAGAACCTAGGACGCTTAGGAAGCAGGTAGAATGAAGCGCCTCAAAACACATGGAAGAAGAAGGCGCTAAGGGATGTTCTCCTTCTTCTTTTGAGAAACGTAAGCCGCATGCTGATGACCCTTGAGCGACTTCATTATCAACACGTGGCAACTTGAACCGCAGAGCTGTTAACGTGTATCTTGACTCCGTTGCGCTTAAGTATAGGCATTGCAGACATGTTAAGAGGCAAACTTGGAGGTGCAACACGCTCGACAAAATTATTGTCACAACTGCGCTCATCTACGCCAACGGTGAAATCCATCTAGGGCATGTTACCTCCACATATCTTCCAGCCGATATTTTTGTCAGATACTGCCGACTCAAAGGCTACAACGTTATACACGTGGGAGCAAGCGACGACTTCGGCACCCCAATCTTAATCGAAGCTGAAAAGGAAGGAAAAAGCCCAGAGGAATTCGTAGAATTCTGGAACGAGGTCGATCAGAGAGATTTCAAGGACTTCGGAATATCTTTCGACATCTATGACAAGACCAGTTCCAAAGAAAACGTAGCCTTGACACAACACTTCTTCAAGACACTGTATGAGAGAGGCTACATATTCAAGAAAACCATCCTGCAACCGTACTGCCCAAAGGACAAGAAATTCCTTCCAGACCGCTACGTCAAAGGCGCATGCCCATTCTGCGGCGCCACAGAGCAATACTCAGACAGCTGCGAAAAATGTGGCAAAACATTCCAACCCGGAGAAATCCTAAACCCACACTGCGCCCTCTGCGGCACCAAACCCATCAACAAAGAAAGTCAACACTACTTCTTCAAACTGTCGCAGTTCGCAGACTCCCTCAAAAAATGGCTCGAAGAAAACCAGAACTTGCAACCAGAAGTGAGAAACTATGTTCTCAGCTGGATCAAAGAAGGCTTACTCGACTGGGATATAAGCCGTGACATACCCTGGGGAGTGCCCATACCACTCAAGGAAGCGAAAGGCCAAGTGCTCTACGGCTGGTTTGACAACCACTTGGGCTATATCTCAACCGCGCAAAAATACTTCAAAGAAAAAGGAATCGATGGCAAACAAGCATGGAACCAATCAAAAATCTACCATTACATCGGAAAAGACATCGTATACCATCATTACCTGTTCCTACCCGCGATGCGGCTAGGCAACGCAGAGTACAATCTTCCAGACTTCATCCCGACCCGTGGCATGCTACAACTTGAACAGCAAAAGTTCTCGAAAAGCCGAGGATGGTACATAGGCTTAAGAGACTTCTTAAACAAGTTTCCGGCAGACTACCTGCGCTACTACCTGACCTCAGTCACAACATATACGCAAGCCGATGTCAACTTTGACTGGTCAGACTTCCAGAAAAGAATTAACAATGAGTTGATCGCCAACATAGGCAACTTCATTCACCGAACCCTGACATTCACATGGACAAAATACCAAGGAAAAGTATCACAACCCAAAGAACACGACGAGTTCGACAACGAGCTCATAGAACGAATCAAACAAGTCGCTGAATGCGTAGGCAAAGAAGTCCAAGCAAACGAACTAGCAAAGGGCTTGAGAAAAATCGTTGAATTCTCAGCCTTCTGCAACCAATACTTCCAGAAGAAGCAGCCATGGGCAGACAAAGAAAAAGCAAAGACAACGCTCTACCTGTGTGTCAACGCAGTGCGTAGCCTAGCTATTCTGCTCGAACCCTACACGCCCTTCTCAGCTGAAAAGCTCTGGCAACAACTCAACCTTGACGGCACAGTTCACAAGCAAAACTGGCACTCTGCCTCACAACTCGAAATCAAAAATGGACACCACATCAATCAGCCCAGTGTCCTGTTCGAGAAGGTTCAAGACAAAGACATCGAGACAGAAAGACAGAAGCTCGGCACAGTGACACCACGCAGCTGATGCAATCATAAGACAAATAAGGCATCACTTCTTCTTGCACAAGTAAACCGAACGAGGAGTCGCTCTATATGCCAGAAAAGATTGTCTCATTCGAAGAGTTCACCAAAATGGATCTACGCATAGGCAAAATCAACAAAGCAAAGCCAGTTTCAGGCTCACGCAACCTCGTCGAAATGCTCATAGATGTTGGAGACGGCGAAATTCGACAAGCCGTAGCTGGGATAGCCCAATACTACAACACAAAGGAGTTGGAGGGCAGGCAAGTCGCAGTTATAGCTAACCTTCAACCTAAGAAAATGTTCGGAATCGAATCTAACGTGATGATTCTCGCGGCTGAAGATGAGAAAGCCGTTTCGATACTTTTGCCCGACAGATCCGTCAAAGTGGGCAGCAAAATAAAGTGACAATTCAGTGTCTCCGTTGAAGATCGACTTGCACGTACATACTCGTTATTCAGACGATGCCACAACAACGCTGGAACAAGTTGTCCGATACGCACGGAAAAAAGGACTGGACGGAGTGGCAGTGACCGATCATGACACAGTGTTAGGAGCACGCAGACTAGTGAAGCAAAAGAGCTTTTTGGTTGTACCCGGGATCGAGGTCAGCAGCCTACATGGGCACATTTTGGGCTTGAATATAGCCCAACCAGTACAACCCAAACTGGACATCACACAAACAGCTGAAAAAATACGTCAACTGGGCGGAATAGCCGTAATAGCTCATCCCTCGGTTGTCATCAAAACGGGACTGGGGACAAACATAACCTCAGCCTCACATATCGACGCGGTTGAAGTCATAAACGCGTCTGCCTTTCCCTTTTTTCTCTCAACTTATCTAAGTCGTCGTCTTGCACATCGTCTCAATCTTCCGCAAACCGCGGGCACAGATGCTCACTATCCTGAAGAAATCGGTAGCGCCTACACCATGATCGATGCAGATTCGAATCGAGACGATGTCGCTGAAGCGATACTGCATGGCAAAACGCAGCCCTTTGGAAAACCGATATCATGGATTCGAAGACTAAAGAGAGGATCAGAAGTCGTAAAGAGAAGACTGGGAGGACTTTAATCCTCAAAGTCTTCAATCTGGTCTAGACCCAAATCCTCATGCAGGGGCTTCGCCGATTCAGAATATGACGATTCGAGATCATAGAGGTCAGTCATCATATTGCCCAACCCGTAATGCATGTAAGGCGAATCTACTCCTGTCATTACCAGCGTAACCTTCAGAATACCCTCGTTGTTTGGGTCCGCCTGTGCTCCCCAAACCACCTTCGCACTCCGGCCTAGTGAATCTGCTACGAATTCTTTCACTCGGTCAACCTCATGAACTGTCATGTTGGAATCGCCTGAAACATGAATCAGAGCTCCTGTTGCACCAGCATAATCAACGTTGAGAAGCGGAGCGTTCAACGCATTTCTGACTGCTACTTCGGCTCTGTTAGGCGCATCAGACTCACCCACTCCAACCGTAGCTACGCCGCCGTCTCTAACAATGGTTTTGAAATCCATAATGTCAAGATTGACCAAACTGGGTTCTGAAACGGTTTCAACTATGTTCTCAATCATATTAGCCAAGGTTTGATCTGCCAACTTGCAGACTTCGCCAACCGGAAGCTGAGGAACTGCTTCCATAATCCTATCATTGTCAACCACAACAACAGTGTCACATGCCGCTCGCATTGCGCTCAGCGCTTCTGTCACAAATCCAGCACGATATTCCTCACTCTTGAACGGCGTGGCCACAACACCCACGACCACAGCGCCTTTTCGACGTGCAATTTCACCTACAACTGGAGCCGCGCCTGTTCCAGTTCCGCCGCCTAATCCGACAACAACAAACGCAACATCCACGTTTTCAACCAAGCTTTCTATGAGCGCTCTCGACTCTTGAGCTGCTGCCCTTCCGGCTTCGGGATTGCCGCCTGCACTCAAGCCGCATGTCACTTTTTCACCTATCAACGCCTTTCGCGCTGCGCCAGCAGTATTCAAATCCTTTAGATCGGTATTGACTGCGACGCATTCAGCCCCGGTCACACCCTCGTTCACTAGTTGACCAACTATTCTGTTTCCAGCACCGCCGACTCCCAGAATGGCAATGCGACACCTAGGTCTGCTTGAGCTTCGTGCAAGTCCGCCTTTCCTGCGCCGCACAGGCTTATGTCTTGTCGTTCGCCTGCGCTGCTTAGCCACTAGTAGCCTTCCCCCAAGCCTCAGCATTTAGAAGATCTCGTATTGCAACACGAATTGCTTCAGCACGGTTAGGATAATAGCGGTCGTCGACGAGTCCCTGCAAGGCTTTCAAATACGGCTCTGGAAGGTATAACGTAATCAGTTTCACCCAAACACCCCCACAACTCTCCACGATGGCAAACCAAAAAGGCACGAGAAATTCCATATATAGGATTATGCTTAGATACAAATATGCTCCAAACATGGCTGCAACTTGCTCTTTTAAGCTTTGCCCTTGGCAACACATCGCGTGTTGCTTTTTTATGTAAATTCGATGCTTGAAGGAACATTTATGTTTTCGCTGCCTGATTAAACGTTTAGGTTGCGGTCGAAATTGCGTTTGCAGCTCTTTTGGTGGCCCGGAAGTCTTTGAGTGACAAGCGAGGGCGTTACAGAATTTTCCTAAAGAGTTTTGGGTGCTCCTCTAACGTGGCTGATGGCGAGTTTATGGCGGGCTGTCTTGCTGAAGCTGGGTTTGAATTAGTCGGTTCGCCCAAAGAGGCAGATGTCCTAATCTATAACACATGCGCAGTTAAGACTCCCACAGAAAACCGCGCCATAGAAATTCTGAAGCGAGCAGGACGGATGAGAGATAAGCGACTCTTGATCACTGGTTGTCTGCCGCTGATCGATTTCGGACGGTTGAAGGATGAGGTACGGTTTGACGCCGCATTGGGTCCAAGCTGTGGATCCGAAATAGTTGAGACTGTCCAGAAAGCGGTCAAGAATGAGACTCGTGTCCTTTTGAAACCAGACCGCAACGTGAAGCCAAACCTCCTTCTACCTCGACGAGCCGTCAACCCCGTGGTCAGTATCATCCCAGTGGCGCAGGGTTGCCTAGGCTCATGTAACTATTGTTGCGTTGTTTTTGCACGTGGTCGCCTGCGCAGTCACAGCGTTCACGACATTGCCAAAAGAGTTCAAGCTGATCTGGATTCTGGCGCTCGAGAAATTTGGTTGACAGGGCAGGATATGGCCTCCTATGGGAGAGACGTGGGCGTCAAACTAACTGCTCTGCTACAAGAAGTGTGCTCGCTGGAAGGAGACTACGTCGTACGAGTTGGCATGATGACGCCAAACCTAGCACTGGATATGCTTCCTGACTTGGTCAAAGCCTTTCAAGATGAGCACGTGTTCAAATTTCTGCATTTACCAGTTCAGAGCGGCGACAATGAAGTGCTGAAGAGCATGAACCGCTTGTACACCGTGGAGAACTTCGAGCTTATTGTTCGAGCGTTTAGGAATGCCATGCCAAGCCTGACCTTGGCAACCGACGTTATCTGTGGCTTTCCAGGTGAAAACGAAGAGGCTTTTGAACAAACTCTACATCTTATTGAAGAGATCAAGCCAGATATTGTCAATATCTCAAAGTTCTTCTCAAGACCTAGAACAGCCGCAGAAAAAATGAAACTCAAAATCCCGCCCAAAGAAGTAACCGCGAGAAGCAAGAGAGTGGCGAACTTGGTCCAGAGAATCTCGTCAGAGAAGAACAGAGCATGGATGAACTGGCAGGGGCGAATTCTCATCGACGAACGTGGAAAGAAACTTGGCACCTTGATTGGACGCAATTTCGCTTACAAACCAATCGTGATAAAGAGCTTGGACACGAGTCTTCTGGGAAACCTCATCAATGTACGCGTAGCAAAGACTTTTCAAACATACCTAGAGGCAGAAATCACAGATTCATGAAACATCCTAGTAGTCCTCCTGCTTCACCAAATGACATTGCGAGACGCAAATGAAGCAGCACAGTCGACTCATCAAAAGCGTCCACTACCTTTCAGGTTCCAACTGTCCTGCGAATATTTTTCCTCTTGAAGCTTTGAAGCTAGCTGTTGCTCGTGTCCGGTCAGAGGTTCTTCTATAAGTTCCATTTCAAGAGCCTTTTGGAATCCATTGATCAAGGCTTCACAAGCTTCTTGAACGCTCACATAGTGATTCAGTTCTTTCTTGACCGACGTTATCTTCTCGCTCGCAACACAGACAACATTGCCAATAGTTTGTGCCCACGGCACTCGTAGATAAGTGAACATTTTCTCCAGATCAACATTCAAAAGGAACGTGCCATGTTGCAGGAGAACGCCGCCCTTATGATATTGCGAGCTTCCTGAGATTTTCCTTCCACTTACGGCTAGGTTTGGACAGTTTCTTTGGTCGCCAGGACTGAAGTTGGTGTTGATGCCTAGGTTTCTCGCTGCTTCTATCAAGCCGTTGCAGATCTTGTTGTAAGCGTAGACTACGTCTGTTGATCCAAGATCCCTCTCTTTCACAACAGCACTGTAAGTGATTTCGCCTTGGCTG